>Ga0184624_10000009_pt1 | contig 48754 bp, 72 predicted proteins | sample PLM3_5_b1_FD_133157 | JGI IMG/M metagenome (GOLD analysis project Ga0184624, IMG submission 133157) | Groundwater sediment microbial communities from an aquifer in East River, Colorado, USA - PLM3_5_b1 | ecosystem: Environmental > Terrestrial > Soil > Riparian zone | place: USA: East River...
CTACGTCCGTGGCTCGACCAGCACCCGCACCCAGCAGACGGCCATCCGATATCCGACGACCCTGCCGGGGTGGACTCCGTCTGGCGTCGGCAAGGGCGGCCTCTACGCCCAGCCGATCAACTACGACACCATCGAGATCGAGTGGAACATCCCGCCGCAGCTGATCGTGAACCCGACGTGGTCCGAGGTGGCGATCATCCGCGCCTCCATGGGCTACCCGGCCACGGTCAACGACGGCCAGGCGATCATGCGGATGACCAAGGCCGGCCTGTATCCCAGCGGCTACATCTACAGCGACCTGTCCACCATCGTGGACTACACGATCACGGGAGCGACCAACGCCACGCCGATCGTGGTCACCACCTCGGACCCCCACACCTTCGCCGTCGATGACTTCGTCCTCGTCCGAGGGGTGGTCGGCAACACCAAGGCCAACGGTGCCTTCTTCGTCCAGGCGGTCACGGCGAACTCGATCACCCTGCGCGACTCGGCCGGCAACGCTGCCTACACGTCGGGCGGGACGGTCACAGCGTACGACCCGATGAAGAACACCGAGTTGATGACGCCCAACCAGTTCGACCCTCGCCCTCCCGAGACGTCGGCTGCTCCGGGCCTGACCCCGGGGCGCTGGTACTACTACGCCCTGTTCTTCAAGATCGGCTTCGACTGGGTGCGCTCGGCGGTCCACTCCTGCCTGATCCCGCGCAACTTCCACCACGCCGAGCACCTGTGGAACGGGCTGCCTCCGTACTACCGCTACCTGGACGACCAGCAGCGCGGTGGGACCAACGGTGGCGACCTGAAGCGCTGGCTGCAGATCTACGGCTACGAGTTCGACATGACCCGTGAGTACGTCGAGTCGTCGCTCGACATGTACCACACCGACTTCACCCCGATGCCGCTGCTGCGTCGTATCGGAGACAACTTCGGCGTGCCATATGAGCCAGGGCTGGGCGACTACTCCTACCGAGCACTGGTCAGCAAGATCGGCTTCCTCTACCGCGGCCGGGGCACGGTCGGTGGCATGAGGTCGCTGATCAATGCTGCCGCCAAGTGCGACTGCGACGTCACGCAGTCGGGCAACGTGATGATCCTGCCCGACGACTCCGAGTTCATGAACGGCACCGGCAACTGGGCCGGCATCCACGACCTCACCTACCCCAAGCCCACCGGCTCGGGCATCCCGGCCAGCCCAGCGAGCTACGACAAGATCTTCTTCACCAACGGGACGTACGGGTTCGCCCCAGGGCCGGTCACCGGCAAGGGGATGATGCACGTCTACACAGCGCCGGCCGACGCCACCGTCGACCTGCTGATCACCTGTGGCGACGGCAAGAAGGCCAACCAGGCACCCAACCCCCCGCTGGAAATCTTCCCCTTCGACGTGGGCACGCCGTGCGACCCCGGTGACGTCTTCACCTTCACCATCTCCTGCGCCACCGAGTTCACCGGCCCGGGGATGCAGCCCTACCTGTTCTTCTTCTCCTCAGGTGGCCGGCCTGGCGACTTCATCAGCATGGCCGCGGGCCTGGCGGCGACTCCCGCACTCACCGGGGGAGTGAGCAACTGGGCACCAGCCACGGTGACCGGCACCGTGCCAGCCAACGCCGCCTGGGTGGTGCCGGCCATCGCCATCGTGGGCCGGGTGACCGGAACCAACACCAGCCGTTCGCCCTACGTCCACTTCTCCGGGGCGTCGCTCTACCGTGTCGGCAGCGCTACGACCGTCTCCTCCGACCTGTTCGTGGCGACTCTGTCCCTGACTGGTCCAGCCGGCACCCACCCAGGTGGACCCACCGACACCGGAGCCGAACTGGTCGGGCCGGCACGCACCAGCCCGGCGTTCGATCCCTTCTACCTTGGAGACGAAGAGTGAGTCACTACTTCACCTCGGCCTTCCTCTCCACGTTGAAGGCGGGCTGGGCCGGGGGCAGCGTGCAGATGTACCTGTTCCCCAAGGCACCGGCGCTGGTCTACGGCGAGGGCGACGGTGCAGCAACGACCACGGCATATGCCGGTATCAACAAGGTCCCCACACTGGTCAACAGCCTCGGGTGGGGCAGCACCTACGTCGCTGGCCCTGCCCTGACGGTGACCGTCTCCACGGTCGGCTCCCGTCATGTGGCCGAGATCGCCCTGTCCTCTCGCTTCGTGATCCCACCTGGGACGGTGACGACACCAGTGCAGGCGATCGGCTTCGCTCTCGACGTCGGCGCACCAGCGTCCGACAACCTGATGTTCGTCACCGACGCCGGGTTCCTGGATCCCCCTCTGCTGCACGCCAGCGATGGCGTGGTGCCGGCCGTCGACACCACACTGTCCAGCAAGCGGGTGCTGTTCTACTGGGACGATGTGTCGGCCGGCGCTGACGCCGCCACGATGCCCAACGCCTCCACAGGCACGCTGCTGGTCGAACGGGCGGCGGTCCCCTTTGAGACGGCGCGCACCCAGCACGTCTGGATCTACCCCCAGCGGCTCAACCTGGTCCCCAACCCGAGCTTCGAACAGACGACGAACTTCTGGCGTAGCAACGGCTCGATCGCCCGGGTCGCAGAGGCCCCGCCTGGTGCCGGCACGAACTGCGGCCGGGTCACCGGCACCACCCTGCCCCTGGTCCTGGAGAGCGACATCTTCCCGCTGCTCTACGGCCGGCGACGTGAGAGCGGCCTGACGATCCAGATGCAGGTGCGTGGTGCCGGCACCTTGAAGGTCGGGCTGATCACCTGGGACGCCGACTACCGCGTGACGATGGCGAACTGGGGCTACGAGCCACTGAGCGATGGCGAGTGGACGCCGTCGTGGCCGCTCGGCAGCGGCTTCACCCACGTCCGCACGATCCGCGACATCGGTGAGGCTGTGTCGGGGATGCTGCGCCTGGAGTTCATGCCCTACGACACCTCCATCGGCAGCGGGGTCTTCGACGTCGACCAGGTGTGCGCGGAGCCGGGGAACCTGCCCGACAACGGCAACGACTGGCCCTACTTCGACGGCGACACCAAGTACGGGGCGCATGAGGACTTCAGCTGGTACGGCGGCACGGCCAACGCCCACGCCAGCTACAGCTGCTGGTACAACCTCCGCAACTCCACCTTCGGCCGGCTGTTCGCCTGGAAGGTGGACGCCTCGACGCCGCTCACCGATGCCGAGGCGGCGAAGCAGGGGCTGGCGTACCAGTGGGTGCCGGCCGGCATCCAGGTCCACGGCCACCTCGACGTGCTCTACCCAGGGGACCCGATGTGGAACGAGCCGCGCCCCCTGGTGCCCTATGCCGGCCCGGTGCTGCCGTACCTCACGCCGGCAGCACCGAGCGAACAGAACATCGTGTCACCCTGGTCGTAGGGCAGGTGGAAAGGCCAGCGGCGGACCAGCCTTCCCACCCCGGGAGGAAGAGGGCGGAATCTCTCCCCCGCCGCCAGCCCTAAGGCTGGTGAACCCTCACTCTACAGAATGTGACATCGTCAGGCATTCACCAGCGCATCAGCCGTCTCGGCCGTGATGACACGCGCCGTGACCAGCCCGCCCGAGATGATGATCAGCATCGCCGGGGCCGACAGTCCCGCCGCCTGAGTGACGGGCGGCAGGTTGCTCACCGAGGCCAGGATCGATGGCTCCTCGGGACCCGTCTCGTCCTCCAGTGGCTCCTCGGCACCCGACGCGCCGGCATCGGCGGTGAGGATGGTGGCGATCATCGTGTTGATGCGCGTCCGCGGCGGGAAGGTGATGTCCAGGCCCTGGGCGTAGGCGATCAGCTCCTCACGGTTCATCTCGTCCAGCTTCTCGGCCAGCGACTGGGACTCGGCCTCGTCCTCGATCTCGTCCTCGTCGGCGTGGTCCTCGCCGTCGTCGGTCATATCGACCACGACGAGGCCGTCGTTGAGGGCACGCACGACGTAGCCGGCCTCCTGCACGGCAGCGCCGACGTCGTTGAGCCAGCGGTCCTCTTCGGCCGAGAAGTCGTCGCTGACGAACAGGGCCAGCAGCTGGGCCGTCTCGCCCTCCTCCGGTCCCTCCTGCATCATCTTGACGACGCCGGGAGCGAGGCGCTTGACCGGCGTCACCTCCTGGGACTCCTCGTCGTACATGGGGTCGTAGTCGGTGCCGTCGCTGACGAGCGAGTACCACACGTCGTTCTTGACCAACCAGGCCACCAGTGCCTTGTCGGTGGCGGTCGGCTCGGCCTTGGCCTGCACGACGAACCAGAAGTTGTCGTTCGTCTCGCGTGCCTTGTCCCAGAGGTCCTGGAGCGAAGCGGTCAGTGCCTTCACCGGCATCTCGCCGGCTCCTAGCACAAGATTCATGGTCACAATGGCCTCCTTGGCCCGGTTCGGTTAAGGACTTGCACCCTAACAAAGTCCGTGAGCACCAGCAGCAAGTCCATGACCAGGCCTAACGCGACGGCTCCCCCACCTATCCCCACTCCCTGCCACCAGTGGTGCCAGTCATAGAGGCATATCCAGGCGACCCCCAGCACCGCAGCGGTGGCACGCCAGGCCCATCCTGGCATCTCCAGCCACGACTCAGCGAGCAGGATGGCGAGCCAGACAGCGAAGATCCCGAGAAGCATCCGGGGAGCCTTACACACGTATCGGTGTTTCTTTCTCCTTAGGTTGACGCCCTTCTACCCAACTGGTACCGTCCCCGCACCGAATATCTCACTGAAGGAGAGACACATGACCACATCCATCACGATCCCGCAGGAGGTGATCGAGAAGGACCAGAAGCTGGAGGTCAGCGCCGAGCGTTCCTCTGAAGCGCTCGCCAAGTACCGCTGGCAGCAGACCCTCGATCCGGCTGGGCCGATGTACAAGTTCCGCGCCTACGCCCGGGCGGTCGGTCGCAGCGATGCACTGATCCGCAAGTACGCCAAGGGCTACGACGAGTGGGTGCGTACGAATCGTACGCACTCCCTGACCGACGCCATGGAGTTGGCGGCTCTGGAGTCCGAGAAGGCCGACGTTGCAGAGGCCGTGGCCTCTGCGGAAGGTGTCCCGATCACCCAGGTCACGCACCGCCGTGGCGCTTCCTCTCTCGCCAACACCACCGAGACGGCGCGCTCCCGTGCCCAGCGCAAGGGGACCAGCGTGGTGGACGAGGCAAAGGACATTGCCGAGCGCCGCCGCCAGACCCGGGAGATGACTCAGCGCCAGAAGGCGCAGAAGGCCGAGGCCAAGTCCATCCGCTTCGTGGAGATCGAAGGCCACCTGGCCTACGCCCAGCGCCGTCTCCAAGATGCTCTGCAGGCTGCCCAGGACGTCGGGTTCTCCGACGATGAGATGGAGTTGCTCCGCTCCTCCCTCGACAAGATCCGGGCGCTGCTCAACCTTCTCGACCTCCGCATGGCCGGGACGCTCAACGTCGACTGGGACGGTGAGTTGCAGAAGATCACAGGAGGAGCAGCATGAGCGTTCGTGAGACGCGACGCGACGAGTTGTGGGACTACCTCGTCAACCACCCGGAGGGGGCCAACATCAACCAGATGATGGTGGCCCTCGGCTTCCGGTACAACGAGGTGCGAGCGGCGATCTTCGATCTGCGTAACTTCCTCGGGGACTATGACAGCATCAACGTGCCGTGTGATCCGGCCGGCCACCGCTCTCAGTGGATCTACCGCATCGTCGGCACCCTGGACGAGGTGCGCGGCTGGTCGTCCAACCGTGTTCGTGACGCTGAGACACGCGTCCGCACCATGCAGGCGATGCTGACCTCGATCGTGCGGGCGACGAACGCTCGCACCGTCGAAGGCCGCAAGGCCCGCACCATGGAGACGGCCCTTCGCCACCTGGTGGAGGACCTCGACAATCTGGCAGCTGACTCGGCAGCCTGATCGCCTGGGAGGGTGAGCAAGGAGCGGCCCTTCGGGGCCGCTCTTTCGCGTTTCAAGCCAACGGTGGTACGATATGCACTTATGGCACCAACAACCACGAAGACCAAGCGGGCCGCTCCCGCACCGACCAAGGCCCCGGCACGCAAGATCGCCGCCAAGAAGGCACCCGCAGCGCCGGCACCGCCGCCCCGAGCCACCCTCAACGGCGACTCCGAGGAGCCGCTCATCCGGGTGGCGTTCAGCGCCGAGGACCTGACCAAGCTGGTCGACCACCTCGACGGCTGGTCGGACTCCATCGCCTACCGCTTGAAGATGCGCCTGGCGAAGCACCAGGAGCGCTGGGGCTAACATCCCCACTTCCCCCCACCGAACCCGACAAACAAGGAGGACGCCCCATGAGGGACGCCACACACATCAGCATCATCATCGACCGGTCTGGTTCGATGGAACCGATCCGCCACGACGCCGAGGGAGCGATCAACCACTTCCTCTCCGAGCAGCAGAAGGTCGAGGGCGACTGCAGCTTGCTGCTCGCTGACTTCGACGGCGAGGACCCGTTCCACGTCATCCACGACGGGCCGCTCGGGGAGTTCGGTCAGTACCGCCTCTCGCCTCGCGGCAACACCCCGCTGCGCGACGCGGTCGGCCGGATGCTCATCGTCACTGGCCTCCGGTTGGAGGGCCTGTCCGAGGACTATCGCCCCGACAAGGTGATCATCGTCATTCAGACGGACGGTCAGGAGAACGCCTCCCGCGAGTACACCTGGGAGCAGCTGACGGCCAAGATCAAGACGCAGACCGAGGTCTACAACTGGCAGTTCATCTTCCTCGGCATGGGTGCCGACTCCTGGGACCAGGGCACCCGTCTCGGCGTCCAGAACATCGTGCGCTCGGCCGGCACGGGTGCAGCCCACGTCAACACGTACGACACCATGTCCACGATGTCCACGGCCTACCGCGGCGGCATGACCCACGACATGGCGGGCATGCGCGTGACGGTCGACTCGGCCGGCAAGGTCTTCAACGAGGCCGGCGAGGAGATCGACCCGAAGACGGGCAAGGTCGCCACCGCCTGATATCGCCATATCCCCGGAACGTCAAGAGGCCCCCCTTTCGGGGGGCCTCTTCGCGTGCGTTACTCTCAGCGGTGGAGCCAACAGAAAGTAGGAGCAGCCGTGACAACAGTAGCAGTCCAGATCAGCAGCTTCAAGCGGCCGAGTGAGATACCCAAGCACACCTGGCGGCACCTGCTGTCGGTCCTGCGGGCGCTGACCAAGTACCTGCCCGACCCCTACCCATCCACGCGGGAGCTTGCGCGCCGGGTCAACCTGGACCAGTCGACGGTGTCCCGGTTGCTCATCCGAGCCGAGGAACTGGGGTTCATCCACCGCACCCCGAGGGTCACTGCGACCGGCCACCAGAGCTACTCGTATGCCCTGCTCTTCGATGCAAAGCGCGATGCAAATGCATCAGAAGAAGAACGTTCTTCTCCTACGGAGAAGAACTGGTCGTCGTATGGGCCTGCGGCCCACCAGAACCCCCACGTCCGCAAGGTGAACCGCTGGACGGGGGCGTGCTGCGTCTGCAGCTTCCCCGTCCAGCCCAAGGAGGGGTGGCTCCACGGCAAGCTGCCTGTCCACCGCGAGTGCGACCAAGGGAGGCCCGATTTGAAGTACGAGCGCGAACATCAAGGGGACTTGAACCCTTCGGGGGTGATCGGGGAGGACCCCACCTCGGCCCCTGTGGGTGCCGGCGATCGGCCCGGGACGGTTCTGGCCCGCCAGTTCGACACGCTCTGGTACTCCGAGGTCATCCCCCACTACCCGCTCTGGAAGAGCCACCGCCCCAGCCATCGGGGACCGGCCTCGGGCTACATCGACACGATGTTCTTGAAGCACGGGTACACCCCCGAGCACGTCGAAGCGATGTTCATGGCGTTCTTCGATGACCTGGCCGACCCGCACTCAACGCTTGAACTGCGCGATGGGCAGACCCCCTGGCAGCTGTTCACCGGGTGGTGGGGCACCACCGAGGTGCCCGACCCGGCGATCGATCGGGCGCGGCGCGAGGAGAACCAGCGTCTCCACGACCAGTTCGAATCCCGGATCGCTGCCGAGAAGCCGGCGATCGATGCCGCTCGCGCTCGTCTCGCAGCCCTGCCCGAGGGCGAGGTGGGTGACCCCGAGGACTACCGCCTGGTCGGCTGGGGGATGCCGGTGTACAAGAAGCGCAAGTTTGGTTGAGGGTTGCGCCGGCAACCGCGATGTATTACGGTTCGGAGTCCCATAGCTCGGCCCCCCGGTGGGGGGTACCGATGAGGCTTCGCTGAAGCGGAACCTCATCGGGGGGACGGACTGGGGCACAATCCAACGAGGCTATGGGAGCAGCTGCCGATGACCCTTCTACGCGTTCGCCATGGAGCACGGTGACTTAGCCGTCTCTGTACGGCCGCACTACATCGTCGTTCTGGAAGGCGTGCTCGTCACCGTCGAGAAGGTGGAAGACGAGAAGCGCCATCGGTGGAGTCACCCGCACTTCACCACCCACTGGCACTGGCTTGATACGCCACTGCGCCGGCTCGCCACCAACAAGCGGCGCTTCCCCGACTTCGGGGCAGAGATCGTCACGTTCATCAGCGAGGAGGCAGCCGACCAGGCTGCGGCGTTCCTCGACGCGATGCCCCTGCCCTACGACTCCCTGCAGTACGTTTCTCTCGATCAGTTCTGCTCCTTGCTGCCGTATCGAGAAGGTCTGCAGGTCGTCTACGACTCCGACCCACAACGCCTTGATCGCTACGGCCAGCTGGGCCGCGAAGTGATCCGGGGAGAGGACTACACCTGACATGGACGTACAGCGGGGGCTGCTGTCGAAGCTGATCCACGACCAGGCCATCGCCATCGCGGTGGCCGGCAAGATCACACCGGACTTCTTCTCCGACGATCGATATCGCCGGGTCTACGAGTACCTCACCGAGCACTGGCGTCGGTACGGCCAGCCGGCCGACCTGGAGGTGATGAAGGACAAGTTCCCCTCGTACGACTGGCCGGTGTCACCGCTGCCCTTGGCGTTCTTCCTCGACGGACTGCGTCAGCGCCGCAAGCGTTCCATCACCACCGAGATGCTGACCGAGGCCATCACCCTGCTCAACGCCACCGACGAGCCAGGCTCTCTCGACTCCATGCTCGACGTGATCAAGCAGGGCCTGCTGCAGGTGGCTCGCGAAACCAACGCCGCTCTCGACCTGGACCTCACCGACCAGCGAACAGGGCTGCTGGACACGATGGAAGATCGGCGCTCCGATCCCGGCTACCTGCGCGGCATCCCGACCGGCTTCCAGGGCATCGACTACGTCACGGGCGGGCTGCAGCCCGAGCAGTTCGTGGTCCTGATCGGCTTGCCCAAGGCCTTCAAGAGCGCCACCCTGCTCGCCATGGCCAAGCACATCCACGCCCAGGCCAAGGTCCCGCTGTTCATCGGTTTCGAGATGTCCAACGCCGAGCAGCACGACCGCTTGATGTCTCTCTACTCCAAGGTGTCGCTCACCAAGATCCTCAACGGGACGATCAACAACCGCGAGTACAAGGCGATCGATGATGCCCTGCGGAACCTGGAGTCGATGCGCTCGTTCATCACCTCGGCCGACCTGTCGGGCATGACCATCTCGGGGCTGCAGGCCAAGATCATGGACTACCGCCCCGACGTGGTGCTCGTTGACGCGCTGTACCTCATGCGCTCCGAGACACCGAAGATCGAACAGGGGTCAGCCCAGGCGCTGACCGAGATTGCACGCGGGTTGAAGGAACTGGCGCAGTCCCAGTCCATCCCGATCATCGGGACCACCCAGGCCACGATGACACGTTCGAAGGGCGGGCTGACGATGTTCAGCCCCATGTACACCCAGGCGTTCGGCCAGTCGGCCGACGTCCTGCTCGGCGTCGAACGTGTCGATGAGTCCGAGTCCGACCAGTCCGCTGTCACTATCCGAATGAAGGTGCTTGCCTCGCGTTCCGGCCCCCGTGCCGAGACGATCCTCCGCTGGGACTGGTCCCGCGGTCAGGTCAACGAGATCCCGCCGGCCGAGTTCAAGGAACCGGAGCATGCCCTCAATTGATCTCTTCCAGGTACTAGAGGACCTCGGGGTCCAGCGTCTACGAGACGGGACGAAGGAGATATCGGGCGCGTGCCCGATGCATGAGGAACGCACGGGCAAGCCCGACGTCCACCCATCGTGGTCGATCAACAAGGTCACGTTCCTCCACCACTGCTTCGCCTGCGGCTACTCCGGCACGCTGACCGGCCTGCACACTGACATATTGGGATATGCCCCCGAAGACTTGGAGATGGATCTCAAACACCAGTCGCTGGTGCGGCGCTGGGACGAGGCCCGTGCCGAGCCGCAGAAGGTGGTGGTCCCACTCCTGCATCGGCTCACCGACTTCACCCTCTTCAACGTCTTCCGGGAGGTGCCACGCCGCTTCATGGAGCGGCGCTTTCTTCGGCGGGAGGCCCTCGACGCCTACGGAGTGAGGTACTCGGCCGACACCAAGCAGGTGGTGCTCCCGATCAGGACACCGGACGGTGAGTTGCTCGGTGCCCAGTACCGACAGGCCGGCAGCGTGCTGACCCTCCCCGAGGGAGTCCCCAAGTCGACCACCCTGTTCGGTTACTCTCTCATCCAGTCCCATGACCAGGCAGTACTCGTTGAATCACCCCTCGATGCGGTGCGTCTCTTCGGCCTCGGGATCCCGGCTGTCGCTTCACTCGGGGCCTGGGTATCGAAGGACCAGGCCCGCCTTCTCTCACTGGCCTTCTCGACCGTCTACCTGGCCCTCGACAACGATCAGGCCGGCCACGACGGAGCGGAGATCCTGGGGCCGATGCTGCGCCGCGGCGGCTGCGCTGTGGTCCCTTGGCGCTACGACGGCCTGGTGGATGAAGACGGTGCTGCAGCGAAGGACGTAGGCGACGTCGCTGACGATGACATGCTCCTGGCCTCATGGGCCAGTACCCGACGCCTCGGACTGTGATCAACGGCGACTACGTACCGGGCACCCCCTTCAGGAATGGGGAGTCTTGCACCCTATGTCGTCAGCGCGTCCAGGTGTACCGCCGCACGCTGTATCACGTTCCAGCACGCATGCTGATCGTCCTCTACAACATCGACCCGTTCGATTACAGCTACGTCCCGCCGCTCTGCCTCAGATACAACCTGCCAGGCGGTGACGCCACGATGAGTCATCACTGGGGGCTGATCGAAGCGCAACCAGGCGAGCGTGCAGATGGCTCCAACCGTGTCGGCTTCTGGCGGCTCACCAGGGACGGGCGTGACTTCGTCACCGACACGGTCGACGTGGAGAAGTACGCCTTCGTGTACAACCAGGAGTGTCTTTCTCTAGGAGGTCCAGTGTGGACCATCCGTAACGCTCTGGGCACCAGGTTCAACTACGAGGAGTTGATGGGTGGGTAGAGTGACACAATGGTGATCACCAAGCTGGAAGCGAACGACGACGGCACGTACACGGCGGTCTACGAGTGGGTCATCCACCGTTTCCTCCTGGACGACGGCCGCACCATCGACGTCCACGCTCCCTACGACGACTCGGTCCTGCGGGAGGCGGTGCGGAAGCACGCTGGTGCCAAGGCCATCGTCGGCGTAGCCCACGTCAAGCCCGAGCCGCCGCCCATCATCGCCCCGGCCAAGCGGGTGCCGGCGAAGAAGATCGGCCAGCGGCGGGCAGGCTAGAGCCATGGACCTTCGGCCCTACCAGGTGGAGGGGGTCGACCGCATCCTGGAGCGGCACTGCATGCTGCTGGCGATGGTGATGGGGTCGGGCAAGACCGTCACCTCGGCGGTCGCCGTGCGCCGGCTGCGTCAGCAGCGGGTGGTGACCAACGGAGCGGTGTTCGCCCTGAAGTCCACCAAGTACCAGTGGGTCCGGGAGATCGCCAAGGTCGACCCCCGAGCCAGGGTCCAGGTGATCGAAGGCGACAAGCGCCAGCGGATATCGGGATATCGCCGCGCCCACCTGTTCAACTACACGATCCTCCACTACCAGTGCCTTGTGCATGACTGGGAGGAGATCAAGGAGCTACTGCCGGTCGACTTCCTCATCTTTGATGAGGTCACAGCGTTGAAGGGCTTCGCCTCCAAGACCTCCAAGCGGTCGAAGGTCCTGTCCAAGAAATCCACAGTGCGCCTCGGACTCTCTGGACAACCTGTGGAGAACCGGCCCGAGGAGCTTTACTCGTTGATGGAGGCGATCGATCCTTCGGTGCTGGGCACCTTCGGCCTCTTCGATCGCACGTTCATCGTGCGCGATGGCTGGGGGAGGCCTACTCGCTACCGCAACCTTCACCTGCTCGCCGGCCGGCTGGGGCCGGCGATGTTCCGCAGGACCCGCGAGGACATCGCTGAGTGGCTCCCCGAGAAGATCGACATGGAGATGCCAGTCGTCCTCGACCGCGTCACCATGCGCCTCCACGACATCGTGCGGCGGGACCTGAGCGAGGCACTGGACAAGGCCATCGCTGCCGGCATCGGTGGGTACTTCGACGTCAACGCCCACTACGGCCACGCCCCTGCCGAGGGCAGCGAGGCACTGGGTGCGGTGATGAGCCGCCTGCTCGCCATGCGGATGCTCTCCAGCCACCCACGCCTGCTGCGCTGGTCGGCCGACGAGTTCGACTCCCCCCTCACCAAGATGGGGAGCCAGTACGCCAACGAGATGAAGCAGGCCGGCCTGCTGGACAACCTCCCCCTGGAGAACGCCAAGCTGGACGCCCTGGTGGAGACGGTTAGTGAAATCCTCCACGAAGCCCCTGATCACAAGGTCGTGATCTTCTCGTTCTTCAAGCCGATGCTGGCGATGATCGGCCAGGCCTTCGTCAAGCTGAAGATCCCCTTCACCACCCTGACCGGCGACATCACCTCGGCCCAGGAGAGGGACCGCCGCATCGAACGGTTCAACAACGACCCGGCCTGCCGCATCTTCCTGTCCTCTGACGCCGGGGCCTACGGCATCAGCCTCGGCAAGGGGAGCCACCTCATCAGCTACGACCTCCCCTGGTCGGCCGGCGCGCTGGCCCAGCGGGTCGCCCGCATCGACCGCACCGACTCGGCCTTCAAGCAGATCCGCATCGTCTACATGTACGGCCAGGGCACGATCGAGCAGCGCATGTACGAGATGCTCCAGCAGAAGGCCAAGGTCGCCCGGGCCTTCATCGACGGCGAGTTCGACAAGGGCGGCGTGCTGAAACTGGACCTCCAGTCCCTGCGGGAGTTCCTCGACGGCTAGAAGTTGATTCCTGCCCACTTGTGCCCTAGAATGGTGGCATGCCAACCAAGCGCCCGCGACAATCCACCCTCGACCTAGAGACAGAGGTAGGCGACTACCTGCAGAACCGGTCGATGCGCGAGCGCTCCGAGTACCGCGAGAAGAAGGGCAAGGAAGCCCTCATGGGCGTCCTAGAGCAGGCCGGCGAGCTACAGGAGGGTGGTCACCGCATTCTCCGACTGACCGAGCCGGTGCCCTACGCCGAGTACAAGGGCGGCAAGGCCAAGGACCGCAAGGTCACGGCCATCCGCCGCGTCCGTCGCTCATCCCAGCGGCTCAACGAGGTCGCTGCCATGGCGCTGTTGACACGCAAGAACCTCCTGGCGGAATGCACCCGCACCGAGGTGGTGCTGGACGAGGACGCACTGCTCGCTGCCATCTTCGAAGGCAAGCTGACCGACGCCGAGGCGTCTTCGATCTACGACGAGAGCGAGAACTTCGCCTTCTTCCTGGTCGATGACGACGACCCCGACGACGCTGACTAACACCCCCCAAGCTCCCGAAAGGAGGAACCATGCCCCGTCCCAAGACCTACGACACCGAGCGCGTGCAGATCCAGGTGCGCCTGCCGGCACCCCTGTTGGCACGCCTGGACAAGGAGGCGAACCGTCGCGTCGTCTCCAAGACCCTCCTGGTCGAGCGCGCTCTGGAGATCTCGCTTGACGAATGGGAGGACGAGAAGAGTCTTGCCTCTAGTTACTAACGTGGGGTAGTGTCACACTCCCGTGACCACACCTACGAGGTAACACATTGAGCGAGACGATCTCTGATCTGGAAGGCCTCCTTGGGGAGGCCTTCCAGACCACCGTCGACCATGAGCACCAGGGCTACCTGCGCTGCAACACGTTGGGCCATTCGTGGTTCGACTACGACAGCAACTGGACACCCATGTTCGGAGTCCCCCTCACCCTGCGCTGTGAGCGCTGTGGGATGGAGCGGCGGGACTCGATCAACCACTACGGCGAACTGCTCAATCGCCACTACACCCGGCCCCCCGGCTACCAGTACGCCAAGGGCACCCGTCCGACGCGCAGTGAGTTCCGCGTCATGCTCATCACCCAGCGCATCGCTGAGTCCAAGAAGCGTCGTCGCAAGTGAGCAGCAACTACCTCAACGTCCCGGAGCAGCTTCCCTGCCCGCATTGCGATCGGGTGTTCCCCAACGCCCAGGCCCTGTCCGGGCACGCCATGTCCCACGTCGCAGCCGACCCCTGCCCGGAGTGCGGACGCGACGACTTCAAGTCCAAGAACGCCCAGTCCCGTCACCGCTCCCAGGAGCACGGCGTGGTGCCGGCGTACCGTGCCGGCAAGCCGGCGAGCAACGGCAAGATCGGCCGGCCTCGGCTGGCTCGCGTCGACACCGAGGTGTCTGCCGATGACATCTTCCAGTCTGTCGTACAGTCGCTGTACCCCGGGGGACAGATGCCGACCTGGGCCATGACCCCACTGGTGCAGTGGCGTGAGGCCACCCGAGCAATGCTGGAGCGCGTACAGAGTGAGTGACTCGTCGGTCGACCGTCTCTTTGGTGACCTGGACTACCCCGGCCGGCGCAAGCCGGTCAACCGTGGCAAGAAGGAGACGACCCCCACCGATAGCCCGATATGGGATGGACACCCCACCGATGGGGTGGTAGAGGGCAAGGTCGTCCAGTTCTTCCCCATCTCAGCGCTCGCCAAGGCGCTGGGCTACAGCCAGAACTCGATCCGTCTGTGGGAGACGCAGGGCCTGCTCCCTCGGTCCCCGTACCGGTCCCAGCCCACCCGGGCCAAGCCGGGTGCGAAACATCCGACGAAGGGGCGTCGGTTGTGGACACGGGAGCAGATCGAATGTATCCTTCGGCTCGCTGACAAGCACAAGGTGATCCTCAACAGGCACCCACCGACACGCTCGTTCGCACTTGAAGTAGGCCAAGCGTTCGCTGCGCTCCAGGCCGATCACGACACATCGAAATCGAGGTAGCTCACATGCCATCCAAGCGACCCCCAGCCCCGCCGACCCTCGCGGAGCCGCCTGAAGAGGACGACGAGTCCTCACAACCGCCTCGCAAGCGTGCGGCTGACCGGTCCTCGCCTCCTGCTGGGGGTGATGCTCACGACGCCCTGCGTGGTGGTTGGGGCGGCTCCCAAGAGGTGATGGACTCCACGTCCACCTTCGCCCAGGGCTTCCGCCCCGAGGAGCGCAGCCAGATCATCGCCTTCGCGGAAGAGGCCCCGTACATCGCGTATCGCCGGCACTGGGTCGACCGCCAGACCAAGGAGGGCAAGAGCACCCGCTCGTACGTGTGCCTGCAGACGGTGGGCGAGGAGTGCCCGCTGTGCGAGGTGGGCGTGCGTCCCCAGGCAGTGTCGGCCTTCAACGTATTCCTCCTCGACGCCAACGGCGACATCTCGCTGAAGTCCTGGGATGTGGGGGCACGCCTGTTCGGTGTGCTGAAGTCCTACGCCAACGACGCCAAGATCGGGCCGCTGACCAAGGGCTTCTTCCTGGTGAACAAGTCGGGCCAGAAGCAGTCGACGCAGTACAACGTCAGCCCCATCAAGCGCACCGCGTTGACCGAGGACTACGACACCCCGGTCCCCGACGAGGATCGCTTGAAGTCGTTCAAGCTGTACGACAAGACGGTCCTGCAGATCCCTCCTCGCAAGGAGTTGAAGGAGATCGCAGACGAGATGATGGACGACTACGAGTAGGTATCCGCACGTCCTTCTCACCGCGGAGGAAGTCAGGGGGGCTGTCGACCTCCTCCGCGGTGAGTCGATGTTCGTCATCGACCTGGAGACGACTGGCCTCGACACCCAGACCAACGAGATGGTGTGGTGCGGCCTCGGCTGCACCGCCCAGTCGTTCCTGATCCCCTGCGGTCACCCCAAGGGGGTCAGGCTCACGGTGGGAGGCAAGGCCAAGACGCCGGCCTCGGTGCTTTGGAACGACGAGCGCGGCCTGACCCCGACCGGCAAGCCGTCGATGCGGATGGTCGAGCACGTTGTGCCGGCGACCTACGCCCCGCCACCCAAGCAGCTGTTCCCCTACCAGGTGGCCGAGTTGATCGAACCCCTGCTGTTCAGCGACCGGGCGAAGCTCAACCACCACCTGAAGTTCGACCTGGAGACGATCGCCAAGTACTACGGCAAGATCCCACCTGGTCCCTACCACGACACCCTCGTTGTGCAGCACGTCATCGATGAGTCACTCCCTCAGTACGGGCTGAAGGAGTTGACGATCGACTGGTTCCAGCCGAAGGACCGCAAGAAGTGGTACCCGTCGATGGGCAAGGCCGGCATCGAACGCTTCGGCCTGGATGAGATCGCCTCGTACCTCAACAAGGACCTCACCTACACCCGGTACCTCTTCACCAGGCTGTGGCCCAAGCTGATCCGCCGCGGCCTGCTGAAGGTCTACGACTTCGAAATGAGCATGTACCCGGTGCTCATGGACATGGAGTCGGCCGGCTTCCCGATCGACCTCACCGCGATGGAGAAGGTGGGCGTCGAGTTGACCGACTCCATCGCCCGGATCGAGAAGGAGGTGGGCGAGTTGATCGGTGACGAGATCCCGATGACCAACCTCGCCACCAAGCGCTACGTCCTGTTCGGTGAGGTGGAGAAGGGCAAGGAGACGCCGGTCGGTGTCAACGGTCACCCATTGGAGCCTCAGGGCCTGGTCCCCCTCAATCGCACAGCCAAGACTGACGTCGCCCAGGTGAACAAGGCGGTGCTGGAGCGCTACGCCAACAGCAACGAGGTGGCCCGCCTGTTCCTGGAGTGGTCGGCCTACGAGAAGCTGCGCGGCACCTTCGTCGTCGGCTTCGACAAGTACCTGTCGCGCCGGGACTCCGACCTGCCCCGGCTGCACACCAGCTTCAAGCAGCACGGCACGGTGACCGGCAGGTTCTCAGCGGAGAAGCCCAACCTCCACCAGATCCCGAAGTCTTCGGTCATTCGCGAGTTGTTCATCGCCGGTCCAGGTCACGTCCTCATCGTGGCCGACTACGACCAGATCGAACTGCGCGTGGCCGGCTACGAGTCGGGCGACCCCAACATGCTGGTCGTCTTCAAGCGGGGTGACGACGTCCACAAGCAGGCCGCGGCAGCCATGTGGAACATCCCCCTCACCAAGGTCACCGACGAGCAGCGGGCGGTCGGCAAGACCCAGAACTTCGCCATCATCTACGGGGCCGGCGTCAACAAGATCGCCTACGTGGCCAAGTGCTCCAAGCGTCGGGCGCAGAAGCTCATCGACGGCTACTACGAGATGTTCGGCGGGCTGGAACCCTGGAAGAAGCGGGTGCTGTACGAGGCCCGTGACCGTTGCGACCCGACCAGCCCCTCGACCGACCCACCTACGATCATCATCCCCCCCTTCGGCAGGCTGCGCCGGCTCCCTGACCTGATGAACTACTACAAGGGCGAGGAGTGGATGCGCTGGCGGGCCGAGCGCCAGGCCATCAACGCCCTCGTACAGGGGTTCGCCAGCTACATCACCAAGATGGCGATGCTGGACATGCACAAGTGGATATCGGGATATCCAGCGCAGATGGTGCTGCAGGTACACGACGAGATCATCGTGCGGTGCGAGGAGGCCTACGCCGAGGAGGTCCTCGGGCTGGTGTCCCACACCATGTCCAACGTCCGTGCTCTCGACGGGTCACCCATCCTGGGCGAGGTCCCGCTTATCGTTTCCAGCAAGGTCGGGTACTCCTGGGCTGCAGCGAAGGGGAAATGAGTTACTATCATCACCATGCCAACTCAGGTGCAAGTGGCGACCGTGGCTGATCAGATCATCGGCCTTGCCGATGACTACGCCCGCTCGATCATCTCCACTGCTCTCAATCCTGCCGGCCTCACGGCCCAGGATCTGCAGGAGCGTGTCTCTGGTGCCATGTTGATCTTCCTCTCCGATGCCATGGCCCTGGCAACAGTGGCCGAAGCTCTGGCATGAGCGATTCCTCCGGGTGGTACGCCCGCAAGTTCGGCGGGCAGCGCCAGCAGCCGGCGCGCCCCCAGCCCCAGCAGCCTCCTCCTGGCTATGTCCCGGGTGGCTACCCACAGAACCAGCAGTTCCAGCAGCCGCAGCAGCAGGTTCAGCAGGCACCGCCCAAGGTGACGATCGACAACCTGTGGGGGGCGATGACGACCTGGCGGGGCGGCAAGGCCCACAAGATCGACGCCGAGCCGTGCCCTGAGTGCGGGAGCAACCGCTACTACAGCAGGACCGGGGAGGGCGTTCGTCGCGGCCCTCCACCGGCTCCGCACTGCTTCGACTGCGGGTACAACGGGATGTTCCAGCAGGGGATGGCCTCGTCCTGGCAACCCGGCTGAAATAACACATTCATGAGTTGCGTATCCGCCTACGCTTCGATAACTTTGGCACCGAAGACGGGTGAGGGAGAGCGACGGCGGAAGCTGCTCCTTCACCCGTCCTTTCTGTTGGGGGACACATGACCACCGCCGTGGACGCACTGATCGCTCAGGTCAACAAGGAGATGAAGGCCGAGGTGCTGGTGTACGCCAGCGAGATCCCGACCTTCCGCCGAGCCACCACTGGCTCACTGTCGTTCGACCTGGCCCTCGGTGGGGGCTGGCCGCTGAACGTTTGGAATGAGATCATCGGCCTGGAATCCCACGGCAAGACGGTCATGGTCCTGAAGACCATCGCCGCCAACATGATGATCAACCCGGACTACCAGGTGCTGTGGGTTGCCTCGGAGGACTTCAACAAGGAGTGGGCCGAGGAGCTTGGCGTCGACACCACCCGCGTGGTGCTGGCCCTGACCAACGTGATGGAGGACGCCTACACGATCATGCTGGAAGCCCTCGACGCTCAGTCGGTGGACGCCATCGTGCTGGACTCCTACCCGGCTCTGATCCCCAGCGGTGAGGGCGAGGGGGCGATGGGCGATTCGCTCCCTGGCCTGGGTGCTCGCCTCACCAACAAGCTGATGCGGAAGTCACCCAAGTCCCAGCGCCGCACCGTGGACGAGCGCGACTGCCTGTGCCTCATCATCAACCAGTGGCGGGACCGCATCGGGGTGATGTACGGCGACCCTCGGACCACCCCAGGTGGGAAGGGCAAGAACTTCAGCTACTTCATCCGCGTCGAGGTGGTGCGCGACGAGTGGCTGCTGGATGCCGGCAAGAACAAGGTCGGCCTCGTCATCAAGGCGCTGGCGATGAAGAACAAGACGGCCCCGCCGATGCGTGTCGGCGTCACGCCCTTCTACTTCACCAACTACGGACCCTTCCAGAAGGGCGACTACGACCTGGCGTCCCAGCTGTGGGCGATCGCCCTGACCTACGACATCATCACCCGGCAGGGTGCTTGGTACCACTACGCCGGCCAGAAGTGGAACGGCAAGGAGCCAGTGCTGGCCTCCATGCGTGAGGACCTGGACCTGCAGGCCACCATCGAAGACGAGGTCCGCAAGCTGGTGCTCGGTGACACCCCGCCGCCACCTCCACCCCTACCCACCAAGAGCAAGAAGGTGAAGAAGGCATGAGCACGCTGCTCGAAACCACTGACGCGATGGTGTGGGCCGAGGAGTTCTGCCGCATCTTCGATGGCTACGACATCAGGAAGGAAGAACTGGAGGGAAGGACGACTCCCTGTGTCGACCCGGGAACGATGGTCGGCTGGTTCGCCAATGCCATGGCGGTAGCCGAGCGGGAGGCCACTCAGAAGCTCTGCCCGCATCCCACGACCGAGCGCAGCGAACTCTCGGAAGACCTGGTGACGTGCGTGAGGTGCGGCAAGATTTGGAGTAGGGCATGACGGCGCGACGGTTCGAACTGCACCGCGACGAGGACGTCACCGGCATCTCGGGGACCGGCGTCGTGGCCGAGGGCATCCTCTTCTCTGACGACGTGGCCGTGCTGCACTGGGTCAGCCAGTGGCCGTCAAGCGTCGTCCACTACGAGAAGGGCATGGAGTCGATCGAACACGTCCACGGCCACGGTGGCAAGACTCGGATCGTGTGGCTGGACGATGAGTGATGACCCACGCCCCGAAGACTGCACCTGTCCGTGGTTCGGTGACACAGGTGGCTTCCGCATCGCTGACTTGACCTGCCCTGTCCACGGCATCGACGGCACCGATCCAGGTGACGGCTACTGGGATGAGGATTGAAGGAGTGGGAGAAGGAGGAGCACCGCCTGGCCAAGCGCCGTGGCGGTGTCCGTCAGCCAGGCAGCGGCAGCGGATGGTCCAAGCGCAACGACGTCCGGGAGGCCGGCGTGTTATGGGAGCAGAAGACCACCGGCAACCGCCAGTACACGATCAAGGAGGACGACTGGGAGGCGCTCCGCAGGCACGCCCTGATGGACGGTCGGATACCAGCACTGCACATCACACTGGGCAAGAAGAAGCGTCGCCTGGTCCTGATCGAAGAGGATGACTTTGCCCCGGGAGATCCGTGACTCAGCACTGCAGCGACTGAAGGGGACGTACAAGTCCAGCAGTGGCCTGCTGCTCCCCCAGGTGGAGCGCCACGTCATGAAGACGGCGACGGGTGGCCGGCCCGACGACCACTCGTCCAAGCACATGCACCCCAGTGACATGGCGAAGACCGACTGGTGCGGCCGGCACGACTACTACGCCATCACCGGAGCGCCGGTCGGCAAGGTGTCCAAGGCCAACCCCAGCTTCAGGATGAGCAACGTCTTCTCCGAGGGCCACGCCATCCACGCCAAGTGGCAGCAGTGGTTCTGGGAGATGGGCGTGCTCGTCGGCTGGTGGCACTGCATGTCGTGCGGCCACCAGTGGTACGCCATGTCCCCAGCGGAGTGCCAGTTCTGCCAGAGCCTGCGCCTGGAGTACAAGGAGTACCCGCTGCGCCACAACAACTTCATGGTGGAGGGCCACGCCGACGCCGCCGTCCACCTCCCCGAGGACAAGGCGCTGGTGGAGATCAAGAGCATCGGCCTGGGCACCCTGCGGTTCGAAGCACCCCGGCTCTACCAGCAGTACCTGGACGGCAAGCCGGCCGAGGACATCTGGTTCTCCATCAGCCACCCCTTCGGCTCCCACATGCGACAGGGTCAGCTGTACCTGTGGATGGCGTGGCCGGCGTACGAGCGCATCATCTTCGTGTACGAGAGCAAGTTCACGCAGGCGACCAAGGAGTTCGTGGTCGACTACAATAAGTCATTCATCGCTCCCGTCCTGGAGACGGCGAAGGATGTGGCGCAGGGGATTCGTGCCGGCATCGCACCGGATAGGCCGATATGGGCCAAGGCACCGGGCGACAAGGTCTGCTCCTCCTGCGTGTACCGGAGCACATGCTGGGAACTGGAGGAGAACCATGCCGAAGTCGAAGCGCCCGCCCCCGCCCGGGTCCAGCGGTCCAAGCTTGGCAAACGTCGAGCCACTCTTCGGGCGACCGCAGTTTGATATCCCGGAGATCCCTCCCGATCTGACCGGCGTCGATGACACCACGATGATGGCGCTGTTCAGCCAGTTCGTGCAGTGGCAGAACTACGCCGCCTACCAGTTCGCAGAGGCCGAGGTCGCAGAGGAGAAGGCCGAGGCCACCGTCAAGCGGATGGAGGCCGAGCACATGGTGATGAACTGGGGTGCGGCCAAGGACAAGGTGACCCTGTCGCGTGCCCAGCAGGCGACGGACCCGGCGATCGACCGGGCCAAGCAGGACTTGCTCGTCGCCTATGCACAGCGCAAGCTGACCGCTGTGGTGTACGGCAACTGCGAGCGCTGCGCCCAGCTGATCTCGCGTGAGTTGAGCCGTCGCCTCGGGCGTGACCCGGTGGAGCGTCGTTCGATGCGCTGGTCCCCGTGACCCGCGGCACCAGGGTCTTGGGCATCGACCCCGGGTTGACGGGAGCGCTCGCCTTCCTCCACACCGAGAGCGGTGCCGTCGAGGAGCTAGAGGACATGCCGCGGCTCGGCAAGATCGTCAACGCCGCGCTGCTGCCCCGTTTGATAGAGGGATATGGACCGGTCCTCGTTGCGGTGGTCGAGCAGGCTCAGATCATGCCCCGCGTGGGTGCCGGTGCAGAGCGGAGCCGCGGTACCGCTGGGGCCTTCAACTACGGCGTGAACTACGGCATCATCGTCGGCACCCTGGCGACGCTGGAGATACGCACCGTCTACGTCTCGCCCTCGGTGTGGAAGCGCAAGGCCAGCCTCACCTCGGACAAGACGCTGTCTCGTCGGCGTGCCAGTGAGCGCTGGCCGTCTCGGGCCGACGACTTCAAGCGGGTCAAGGATGATGGCCGCGCCGAGGCTGCACTGCTGGCGGCGTGGTGGATGAGCGAGAACGGTGAGCAGCTGCGCCGCAGCAAGAAGCCACCTCCGCTGGCCCTCCACTGATACGGTCGGTTCCCAGGTCAACGACCTGAGGAGCACTCGCCGTGGATGATCCGATCGTGGATCGCTGGAACCTGGTCACGCCAAGCGTGGCACCACCCAATCACCGACCCCGTCGACCGCGTCCCGAACCTGGTCCTGCCGAGCGAGCCATGTTCTCGCGCCTCGATCCCGACGAGGACACCGAGGGCCTCATCATGGTCAAGGGCACGACCACCCCGCAGTCGCTCGCCTTCGCCATCCAGGGCTACATCTTCAACGACCTGAAGATGCCGACGATCCGGGCCATCGGTGCCGGCGCAGTCGGTCAGGCCTGCAAGGCCATCGCCATCGCCCGGGGCTACGTCGCAGTGCGTGGCGTCGACCTCGGCTGCGCCATCGGGTTCGACAACGTCCCAGGTGACAACGGCGGGGAGATCAGCGCCCAGACGTTCCGCCTCTACATGAGGTAGCGATGGCGACCTTCCCCGGTCTGTACCGAGCCAAGGCGGTGAAGATCGAGACGGCAGCAGTGACCGTCCAGATCCCCCAGGTCTACGGCGAGGCCGGCGTCATCGTCACCGAGTTCGTCGGAGCACGACCTACTGCCGTGGGCATGGGGTGGGTCACGTTCCGTAGTGGGGACCCTGCCTTCCCGGTGTGGCACGGCGAGACAGGTGGCGGTGGAGGTGGCGAGGCCACCAATGGCCTGCCAGCTGGCGGCACTGCCGGCCAGGCGCTGACCAAGATCGACGCCACTGACTACAACGCCCAGTGGGCGACGCTCTCGGGTGGTGGTGGCGGTGCTCTGGCCTACGTCCACAACCAGTCGACCTCGGCGTCGACCTGGACGATCGACCACGGTCTTACCTTCCGCCCCAACGTCACCGTGGTCGACAGCGCTGGCGACGCGGTCGACGGGAACATCACCTACCCCCTAATCACCCGAGTCGTCTTGACTTTCAGCGCTGCCTTCAGCGGCATCGCGTACCTGTCATAGGAGAACGCCATGGCCCGCAAGTTCCTCACCGCCATCGACCTGGCCAAGAACGAACTCCAGAACGCCGTCGTCCAGAACCTGGGGTCGGCCCCATCGGCACCGGTCAAGGGTCAGATCTACATGGACTCCACCGGCAACATCCTCTACTGGTACAACGGCTCGGGCTGGGTCGCTGCTCAGGGTGGTGCCGGTGCGGTCCCTGCCACCACAGTCACCCAGTCGACGGTCAGTGATACCAGCGTCGTCGGTGTCGCTACCACCTACGCCCGTGAAGACCACAAGCATGGGCGTGAGGGTTTCGGCTCGGTCACAGCGCAGACCACGTTCGGTGCGGCCAGCAGCAACGGTGCGTCGACCAACGTTCCCCGCGCCGACCACACCCATGGCACGCCTGCCCACGATGTCACTGCTCACCAGTTCCTCAAACTCAGTGACTTCTCATCGCCGAACACCTCGGTCAGCTTCGCCAGCCAGAAGATCACCAGCCTGGCGACGCCCACCAACTCGACCGACGCAGCGAACAAGGCTTACGTCGACAGCCTCGCCGCTGGGCTGGCCTGGGTTGCACCTGTTCGGGCGACGACGACGGCCAACATCACCCTCTCGGCCCCGCAGACCATCGATGGCATCTCCATCGTCGCCAACGACAGGGTGCTCGTCAAGAACCAGACGTTGGCCCAAGAGAACGGCATCTACCTCTGCGCCGCTGGTGCGTGGACGCGAACGACCGACGCCGATGCCGCTTCCAAGTTCCCCAACATGTCGCTGATGGTGGCGCTGGGCACCACCCAGGCCGACACTGGCTGGACCTGCACCGCTGACCTACCGATCACGCTGAACACGACCCCTCTCCCCTTCGTCCAGTTCAGTGGAACGAACACCGTCGTCGCCGGCAACGGCCTGCTGGCATCCGGCCCCATCTTCAACGTGATCAACGTTGACGGCAGCCTCAACATCGGTGCCGACTCCGTGTCGGTGGCGTACGCCGGCACCGGCTCTGCTACTACTGCAGCACGCAGTGACCACACCCACTCCATCTACACCCGCAAGTACGCCGACTTCGCCATCGGCGGGGCGACATCTCAGGTGGTCACCCACAACCTCAACTCACGGGACGTGACCGTCAACGTGTACCGCAACACCACACCATGGGACACCATCGAGTGTGACGTCGAGCGCACGACGACGCAGACCGTCACGCTGCGCTTCGCCGTCGCCCCGTCAGCCAGCGAGTACACCGCGGTGGTGGTTGGGTGAGCCGTAAGTCTCTCGTTCCGATCCAGCTTCCCGCCGACCCCACAGATCCACTGGAGGCTGCGACCAAGCAGTACGTCGACGCGCATGCTGGTGGGTCCACCGATGTCGTGTGGGTGGGCACCTCTGCGCCGCCCGATCCGAACATCGAACTGTGGTATGACACCGACGAGACGGCCGGCGTTGCGCTCGACCAGCCCACTGCTGACGCTCTCTACGTCAACACCACCGGGGACACGCTGACCGGGCCACTGACGTTGGCGGGCAACCCTGCCTCTGCTCTGCAAGCGGCGACCAAACAGTACGTCGACTTGGGGATCAAGTGGGACGTGATCCCTGTCGCTGACCGATGGGTGACTCCCGGTGGGGCGGGCGGCACTGCCTCCTGCTCGTCGGGCTATCCGCAGTGGATCCCAGTGTTCTGCTCGCCTTGCACGATCAACGGCCTCGGTATCGAGGTGACGACGGCGGGCGCGGCGGCGACGACGATCAACCTGGCAATCTTCTACGAGCACCCGACGCTGGCGCAGCCGTACCAGAAGCTCGCTGAGTGTGTGACCACAGTGGCGGGCGACTCGCTCGGGTGGAAATCCGCAGCGATGACCCCCACCGCCTGGCCTGGTGGGCGTATGTGGCTCGGCTGCGTGCCCAATGGTGGCAACCCAGTCTTGCGTGGCGTCACTGGTTTCGGTGAGCCGTGGGTCATGTTCGACGTGGCCCAGGTGCCACCCAACCTGACGTATCGATCGTGGACGTACGTGATGGGGGCGACGTGGCCGGCCTACCTGCCGACGACTCTCGGCCTCGCCGCTGGAGCCAACCCTAAGATCGCCTTCAAAGTCGCATGATCTACACCCAGGAGAGCACCGATCTTGACGGGGTCGTCACCATCACAGCATGGGATCTCGACACCAGCACTGTGACCGTCACTGTTGACGGTGTGGTCACAGTGCAGCGGCCGATGAGTCCTGAGGAGATCACCTACTGGCAGCCACACGCCGCGACCATTGAAGCCGAGGCCAACGTTTCCAAGATGACCACCGAGTCAGCAGATGCCGTCGACAAGCTGATCCTGGTCATCGAGAACCTCAACGCCATCACCGCCATGACGAACGCATCGATCAACCAGAATCCTGCGGCGACCATCAAGGCCGTGGCCCGTGAGTTGAAGACCGTGGCTCGCCAAGTGAACCGTGAGGCGAGAATGACATCCGGCGAGACTGACGACACGTACACCGGTCCAGAGGGGGCGTAATGGCGGGAGCACTAAAGGTTCGCACCTCTACTGGTCCTGACGTTTGGACTGTCGTCCCAGGTGGTGGCCTGGATCAGGCCACTGCCGACACTCGCTACGTCAACCTTGCTGGCGGCACGATGACCGGTGCGCTGATGCTCCCGACCTCCCAGGGCACCACCGGTTACGAAGCGATCAGCTTCAACTTCGCCCAGGGCACCTACGTCAACCTCGGTGGCGACACGATGACGGGTCTGCTGACTCTCTCGGGCGCTCCCTCGTCCAACCTGCACGCAGCGACGAAGCTGTACGTCGACACTGTCGATGCCAAGCGCCTCGTCCCGACAAGCATTGGGTACTCAGCTGATGGCACCTGGACGAAGCCGGCCAACCTGGTCTACGTCACCGTCGAGGTGATCGGTGCCGGTGGCGGGAGCGGTGGCTGCCCTCTGACTGCAGCCTCTCAGGGAGCGGCGGCTGGTGGCGGTGGTGGTGGTGGGTACTCCCGCAAGAGGATCATGGCGGCGACCCTCGGGGCGACCGAGACAGTCACCGTTGGTACCGGTGGGACCGCTGGGACCACGACTACCGCTGGAGGTACGGGGGAGACTTCCTCGTTCGGGGCGCACTGTTCGGCTACCGGTGGTGCCGGCGGTGCTTTCGGTGTGGTGAGGGCGGAAGGCTGGTGCGCCAACGGTGGCAACGGTGGGACCGGTTCGGGTGGTGACATCAATGTCGCCGGGGGCGCTGGCGAGTCCGGTATTGTGCAGAACTTCGCTGCCATGTGCAGGGCGAGGGGTGGCACGGCTGGCATGGGATGGGGGACACCAGGTGACAACGGCGGGTCTACGGCGGGGTCAGCCGGTGTCACCGGCAAGACGTATGGTGGTGGCGCTGGCGGGGCGTTCAGCTGTCAGAGCCAGGCAGCGGCCAAGGCTGGCGGTCTTGGCGGTGGGGGCCTCGTCTTCGTTACGAACTGGGTGTGGGCATGAGTGATGATGCTGCCGGCGACGGCCTGGAGAAGCTGTCGAACGAGCAGCTGATTCGTCTCCTTCGACGCGCTCTCAACACGCGGGAGCAGCTGTCCCACCAGATCGGTGCCGTCTTCGCTGAGAACGTGGACCTGCGCGGTGTGATCCAGGAGCAGTCAGCAGAGATCGAACAGCTGCGCGCCCCGCCCGATGTGGAACCCCACCCCGATGTGGAACCCCACCCCGATGTGGAACCCCACCCCGAGGTGTTGGGCGACGTAGCCTCGTAGTGATGGCTGCTCATGAGAGCCTGAGCGACGTGCAGTTTGAGTACCGGCACTACCCGCCGTCCGAATCAGGTATCTCATTCGATCAGCACAAGGTGATCGCCAAGCGTGCCGGCAGCGAGGTCGGCCACATGTCGTGGAGCCACAAGGGAGTCCACTTCATCCAGGCCTTGGAACCTCGACGTGGCATCGGCACGGCCCTTTGGAACGAAGGACACCGCCTGGCCTCCGAGAACCCGGGGATCGTCAAGCCTGCTCACAGCGCTGACAGAACCGATTCCGGTGATGCCTGGGCACGTAGTGTTGGTGGGCGACTCCCACGACGTAGGAAAGAGGCGTGATGGCCCGAGGACTGAACACCGCCCTCCATCCCAACCGGCAGGTCGGTCGCGGAGCATTCCCGAAGGGAGCAGGGGACCCTCGCCCTCCCGGCCCGCCTCCTGGTGACATGAACACGCCAGAGGACCTGGCGTCCTTCATGGCGTCGGGTCGGTCGACCTCCCCCGACATGCGGGGCGCGTACGTTGGTGGTCTGGCCGGCACGGGTGGTGCCATGGCCTCCAGCCCTCATTCTGTCGGCCAGGCCGGGATACCTGGGTGGGGCGGCGCTGCTGCTGGCAGTGCCAGTGGCTTAGGTGGTGGCTTGGGCGGCAGGAACGGCATGTTCGGTGCTGGGGCGATGGCGGGCACGGGCAACGGCACCCAGGCCACTCCAGGCCACGCCACCCCACCACTCACGGCTGGCGGATTGCCGGGGACGGGCGGGGCGACGAACACCTCCGGTCCTCTCACCGTTTCCGGTGGGATCCCCAAGTCATCCGCGAACGCTCCCTCATCACTACCGCCTGGAGGTGCCCCCATGGCAACACAGCCCGCTCAGTTCTCCCCGTACACCGTCCAGAGTGGTGACACACTGTGGGACATCGCTGAACGGACGACGGGCAGCGGGCAGAACTGGCGTGACATCTACGAGGCCAACCAGGGTGTGATCGGTGGCGATCCGAACCTGATCATGCCGGGTCAGCAGTTGAACCTGAGCAGCGGGTTGCCGCAGACACGGTGACGTGACCGATGGCCCAGCAGTCATACCAGGACTGGTACCGGAACAACACCTACCCGGCTGGCACCGCGCCCTTCCGCGTCGCTGAGACATTCGGGCCGGCACCTCAGGGCCACGACCCTCTCGACAACCTCCGCATGTACTGGCGGCGCACGCCAGAGGCCACCTACCCTGACGGCTACCTGGGGACGGTCCCCTCCCGCCGTGGGGACCGTCTCTTGGATGGACTGAAGTCCCGCGCCACCAATCGGCCGACGACCCGGGGCGTCCACAAGGGCGAGCGCATCGACTCCAGGGACTACCACTGGCCGGCCGAGTTCAACCTGTGGACCGGGCTGCAGTACCAGGCGGCGGGCATCAAGTTCTTCCCGCCTGGCATCGGCCAGTTCCTCCAGGATGAGCGGTACCCCACCGACCGGCGCAACGTCGGTCCTCGTAGTGTCCCGACCGGCAACCGCAACGCCAACACTGGCGGCGCACCCGGTGGTCCCGATCGCCGGCCTGTTCTGATAGGTCAAGCCCCTCCGTGGGGCATCCGTTCAAATCCAGGTATGGCCGTGCCATATCCAGGGAGGTAAGTCATGCCAGAGAACCTTGGGGCGGCCTACGGGATGAGGTCCACTCGCAAGCAGGACCCGACGTCACACTTTCAACCCCGGCCCAACGGGCCAATGACACCAGGTGGTCCCAACATGCAGGGACCATGGCCTGGGTTGAGCGGCGGCACCAAGGGTCCAGGTGGTGGCGGGTTCGTGGGCACGATGCCCACCGTGGGCGGGACGCCCAAGTACCAGCCTCGCGTCGGTCAGGGTGGCGTCGGTCAGCCCGGTGGCATGATCCCGCCAGGCGGGTACCCGCGCAACGGTGGCGTGCCAGGTGGTGGGTTCGTCAGCGGTGGCACCAAGTCCCCCCGTCCCCGCGGCGGCGGGTACGACGGCAGCGGGATCAACCCAGGCGGCGGCATCATGAACCCGCGGCCCACTCCTGGGATGAACTCCGGTGGTGGCATCATGAACCCGCGGCCCACCTCTCCTCCAAGCGGGCCAATCATGGCTCCTCCCAGCGCTGGTGGACCGCGTGTGGGTGGCGGCAAGCAGCCAAGGCCGCTCGGTTCGATGCCCATGCCCAAGGGCGGAGGCATGTTGCAGCCGAAGCTGCCAAGGGTCAAGCGATAGGGCGATATCACCTGGCCAAAGGACCTGATCTCGTAAGGTAGTGCCATGAGCGATGCACCTGACGACGACACCGTCGATGAGGGTGAGATCCCTGACGAGGAAGTCACGGACCCCTACGACCCCCTGGAACCCGACGAGTCCTGATGGCCGTCACCTACCCGGACGGCTACAACAGCCCGCCGACGCAGCGGACCATCGAAGAGGTCTTCGCCCGCGCCTCGGTGAAGATGCTCCACCCCGAGTACAAGAAGCGCTGGCATGGGCTGATGCTCGCCAGCGAGGGCAAGCTCGGCATCGGTGGTGCCGGCCGCTCGACGGCCCAGCAGCAGGCGGTGTTCCTCGACCGCCACTACGTCGTGACCTCGGGCGGCTGCTGCATGTGGCAGGGCAAGCGCTACCAGCTGAAGAAGGGTGCGGCCCACGCTGCGCCGCCGTTGCGCTCGTTCCATGAGAACATCGTCCAGGGCTACTCCGCTGCGGTCGATGCTGTCGGTGACCTGAAGTGGGCGGCGCTCAACTGCGAGCGGTTCGGGCTGGAGCAGGCCACCTGGGGTGGCGAGGTGTGGCACTTCCAGTTCACCGAGTTCCCGCACAGCGTGTCGGCGTGGATCAAGGCCGGGTCGCCACCGCCGATGAAGTGGGCGATCCCACTGCCGCCGCCGACCACGACTCCACCTCCCACCACGACGCCGCCGCCGACCACGACACCGCCGCCCACCACCAACTGGGCCACCGACCTGATGAACAAGATGCCCGTGCTGAAGAAGGGAAACCAGGGCGTGCCGGTCAAGCGCTGTCAGCACTTCCTCGCCCTCGCCGGCCAGATGGACCCGGCCAACATGGGGAACTTCGACGGCGTGTTCGGCTCAGGTACCGAGAGCGCGCTCAACCGCTTCCTCGCCACCAAGGGTGCCCAGCAGGACGGCATCTGCGACCGCGACTGCTGGGACTGGTTCATGGAGGCCGGCAATGGCATCCCCAACCTCGTCAAGGGCAGCACCGGCATGGACGTGCAGCGCATGCAGCGCATGCTCTCGGCCAACGGGAAGATGGACCCCTCCAACCGGGCCAACTTCGACGGTGTGTTCGGTAGTGGGACCGAGACGGCGCTGAAGTCCTTCCAGTCGTCCAAGGGACTGACCGCCGATGGGCAGTGCGGCCAGAAGACGTGGACGAGTCTGCTGAACGGCTGACGACCTTTGAGGTCTACTTCACGATCCTGCGTCGCTTCGTCGTGTTCGGCCTCGGCTGCTGGGTCATCGGCAATGCCTTGGTGAACCCGGAGGAGCGCCTCGGTCAGTTGGCGGTCGGCATGGTGATGGTCGGCGTGCTGCCGATTGAGAACATCTTCTCCTGGAAGGTCAGCCGACGTGTGACCGAGGTGGAGGAGAAGCCTCATAGCGCTTAGGGCCTGAGTGATACCGTTCGATCAGTCATCCCTGAAAGGAACCTCCATGAGCGATCCCGAGCCGAACGAAGAAGGCGAAGCGGAAGCAGTCACCGCCGTCCCAGCGGGGTACATCCCCGAGTCCTCTGCAGCCCTTGGCGAGACGGTCGTTGACGGTGACATCGTCATCGCTGACGCCGAAGGCAACCCAGTCGAGGTCCAGGAACAGCCTGGGACCGAAGACGACGACTGAGTCGGAGATGATGGGTGGCCGTTCGCGTCGATAGGGAGGTCTTCGACCCCACCGCGGTCGCGAGCGGCTCGTCCTCCGGTGCCCAGATCATCGAGGACGGCGTACGCCAGAATCCTTGGCAGCCCCGCCCTTTCGCCACCAAGAACGAGTTCGTCGTCTCGGAGGCGCTTCGGCTGATGTCGATACCAGCCGAGGAGATTCGCCAGATCAGGCCAGTCGTGCCACAGCAGCTGTTCCCGCCCACCGAGGGCTACGACCACCCACCGCTGACGATCGATGACATCTTGGACACCAACCGCTGGGAGCCTCAGTACCGCAGCTGGGTGTCGGGGATCACCCGTCAGCCGCGTCGGGTCGACTTCGTAGAGGACATGTGGTCGGGCACCCTCCGAGGCTTCACCGCCTCACCCAACCCTGCTGGATAAGGAGATATCCATGGCCGTCAATGACAGTCGCAGCATGATCGCTGACTTCCACCAGGGAGTCATCGACAACACCTACATGGCGATCGTCCCCAACCGGGGCAACGTCGAGATCCCGCCGTACGACCGCAAGACGTGGCCGACCTACCTGCAGGCCGAGAAGCACGTCGACCCGCCGTTCCTGGAGGCCCACCTCGGCCGCGCCCTGCTGCCACGCGAGGCCCGCAACGGCGATCAGGACCCCAGCGGCGACCTTCGCTACTGAGCCATGACCAAGCGACAGGACGCGTTCCTTGTTGGAACAGGTGCCGAGCCACCTGAGACGTTCTGCTGCGCTGAATGCGGCTATCAGTCCGCCAACCGCAAGAACTTCCGGCGTAGTGAGGACGGTGAGGCCCGTACCTGCACCACCGGGCACTACGAGAAGAACGGCGAGTTGAAGCGCCAGAAGAACGCCTACGCGAGGCCACGCTGATGGCTGACTCCAGCGGCCCGTATGATCCTTCGGGAGCGCTGACCCACCTGGTCACGCACTTCCAGAGCCGATCCATCACCGCCGATCACTTGGAACGAATGCATCCCTCCGTGCGCGACCACTACGTCAAGATGGCAGGCCTGAACTCCATGGCGATGTCCGAGCAAGGTTGGAGCGCCGTGATCGACCACATGCGAAGGGGAAAGTCATCCCACGGTTAGTCACCTGTCACCTTTGCAAGGTCCTGCAGCGGATGCCCGACGTGCCCACAGGCGTGCCATACGTGCCGGCGCGCCTGGAGTGGAAGGACGGGGCCGACTACGTCTACAAGGACCCCGACACCAACCTCGCGGTGATGGTGCCGGCGTACGACCCCGTGCTGGAGGACTTCGTCACCCGGCACCAGCACGGCCAGGACGACTCGATCTTCATCAACGGCGCGATCCAGGTTTGGAACATCGACCAGGACACTTGGAACGCCGTGGACGTGGTCAAGCAGATCAGCCAGGAGCTTCACGACCAGACCAACACCTGGTACGAGGACCGCGACACCTATCGCGAGGGCGCGACGGCCTGCTACAACGACCACGGCAACCCGACCACCGACACTGGCTGTCCCGACTTCATGGAAGACTCCAAGCGGATCGGTGACACCCACTACCGCGACGACGACGGCCATCGCCGGCAGATCCCTCGCCGGCACCAGATGTACCTGTGCCACTTGTGCCCCTACTACCAGAGCTACGTCCTGGTGGAGATGCGGCGCAAGTCGGGCGTCTACAAGGAAATCAACCGGTGAGCCATGTCGGCCAACGAGCACCTTCAGCCCCGCCTCTTCGATCCAGGTCCGAAGAGGCCACTCTCCCCTGAGGAGAAGGGGCCGAGTGCGTGGTACGAGCACCACGCCGCTGAAGGCACCCTGGCGCACCACGCCACCTTCCGTGACGACTGGCGCAGCGCCCCGACTGTCCACGCCGGCACGATCGGCCAGGCCTCGTACCGTCTCGATTCGGTCGCTACCACCCTGAAGCATTCGCCGCTTCAGGCCCAGTCGTACTACGACGCCAGCACGCCCGAGGACGGCTACGACGACGATGGTGGCGACGAGGAGCCGATCACCCACACCGGCCGGGTGTACGCCTTCCGCATGTCCGGTGGCGTCCACTCCAGCGTGATGAGCGACAAGGACGTCAACGACGCCGACTACCTCCACCAGCTGCACAGCGGAGCCGAGGACTGGGAGATCAGCCGCTCGGTGAAGGAGTCGCTTGGAACGGCAGGGTTCCACCTCCAGCAGCAAGTCCAACACTTCCCCGAAGACGAGCTACCGGAGACGACGGCGACGAAGGCCTTGGAACGAGGCAAGGCGCTGCCATATCGCAATACGGTGGAATCCGAACCGAACATAGCTGCCGAGCGGGAACCCGCAGGGCCGAGAGAGTCACCCCTCGTGCCTCGTCAGTCGGTGCGGACCTGGGAGGACGACGTGCTCGCCAATCCGCACGCCTCGGAGTTGGCGCAGAACTATGCCCGCCAGCGCGTGGAGAACCGCTCGGCTGGGTCGGTGGCGTTCCCCTCCACGAAGGTGACACCAGGCAGCGGTAGTACACAGGCTCCGCTGGATCAGTCGTTTGGCGGCTTCAAGACGTTTGGCGGTTCCACCAAAGTGACCAAGCCCGGGCGTCGCACGCTCAACCAGATGCAGTTCACCATCGATCCGGCCAACAAGTGACCGGCATCGTCGTCATCACCATCGAGGGCGTGCTCGCCAACAGCGACGACCTTCGACAGGCCCAGCCGACCAAGCAGGCCAAGTTGATCTACGACGGTCTGCGGTCCCAGCACAACACGCTCCTGCTGACCCGCGCCACCGAGGACATCGCCAAGTGGTGGCTGAAGCGCGAGTACATCCTTCAGTGGTCTTCAGTGCTGTCATATCCCGCTACCACGGCGTTCACCTGGGAGGCCTGGAAGTTGGACCAGCTGCGCGGCCTGCTCGCTGAAGGCTGGGAGGTGTTCGCCTTCGTCGACCGGTCGCCCGATCTCGTCGAGGAGGCGGTCAAGCTCGGAGTCATGGGGTTGTGCGTGTCATATCCGCATATGCCCCTCGGCTGGCGCGAGGCTGGAGTACCCCGGAGCTGGGAGGACATCGTGACTACAGTTGACTCTCAGCCGTAGGAGGTTGACATGGGCTTAGGCGACTTCTTGGGTGGTGCAGCCGAGTCAGTGGGTCACTGGGTCGGTGGTGTAGCTGAAGGTGTCGGGACCGTCGTCACCCACCTGGACGACATCGCCCGTGGTGCTGCCTGGGCCGTCAACCCGACCCACTACGACGACATCGCCCGGGGCGTCGGCAACGCTGCCGAGTTCGTCGGTGAGCACCCCGGCCAGATTTGGGACACCGGCTTCGAAGTCGGTCGGTACCTCGTCAAGGATCAGCTGCTGGATCCGAAGAACCTTCTCATCAACGCCGGCATGATCGGGTTGAGCGCTGCCACGGCCGGTGGTGCGTCGGGCATGATGGCCGCTCGGGTCGCCAACTGGACCCGCGAGGGCGTGGAGGCCATCCGTGGTGTCCGCGGCATCGAAGAGGTCGCCAGCGGTGCTCGGGCCATCGAAGGAGGCATCGGTGCGGCCGAAGCGGCCGAGGCTGCCTCTACCGCTGCTCGCTCGGCCGGCCGGGTCGAGGGCTTCATGCAGCGGGCCGACAAGCTCCTGGGTGGTCCCGGGATGGGGGAGCGAGCACGCGAGCGGCTGACCGGTGAGGCGTACGGCCTCGTCAACCGCAGTCGCAACGCTCTGGCAGCGAACGTGGCCGAGCGGGGTGGACTCGCCGGCCAGATCGCCTCCCAGTCGATCAGCGTCGGCAGGGCACGGCCGATCATCGAGGGCAGCCGTGTCGGTCAGGGCGTCTCCGACGTGATGTGGCTGAACCGCCAGAAGGATCGCATCGAGAGCACGGCCGGCACGGTCAGCAAGCTCGGCCAGGAAGGCCGCGACCTCACCCAGGCCGTCACCAATCCGCTGGGCTTCGGCCTCCGCAAGGCCAAGGAGCACGGTTACGACGTCGAGGGCATGGCTCGCGAAGAGATTGGGAAGCTGGGCGAGAAGGCGGCGATGAAGGCGATGAAGGGCGGCAAGCAGAAGCCCAAGCGCCCATCGGCATATGGGGATATGGCCGGTGGCGGTGGCGGTTACGCCCACTACTCGGCGGCCGACGGCGGGGCCGTCGGCGGAGCCGTCGGCGGCACGGCCCGGGTGACTCATGAGGGTGAGGAGACGTACTCCTCGCAGATCAACCCGATGGCCGGCCGGCGTCGCAGCAACTTCTACGCCGGCACCAACGAGACGTACGGCGGTCAGCAGGCCGACCGTGACGAGTTGCTGGGCGTCTGATGGTCACCCCCTCACAGCAGGCCTACGACATCCAGCGCGCCCGTGAGCGCGCCAAGACCCAAGGCCACGCTGATCGTCGTGCCATCGACGCCGACTACCGCAGTCAGGCAGCCAAGGCCAAGGCCAAGGCCAAGGCCAGGGGAGCCAGGAAGGGCTTCTGGGAGGGCCGGCCCAACGACGAGGGCACCGGCTGGATGAGCACCCAGCGCGGCGCTGCCGAGGGCCAGGCTTCCTGGACCAAGGTCCATCCGGGCCAGGCGGCTCGCCGGCCCAACGAAGTCGGCTTCCTCACCGGCAAGGTCTTCGGGATGATCCAGGATCGCCTCGACCGGCCCAAGACCAGTTCGGGGCTGCAGGCCGGTCAGGGTCAACCGCTACCGCCTCCGGTGATGCCACCGGGACTCCCTCCTCGCGCACCTGCCGGGGGCGGTAGCCCAGCTGGGGGCGGCAGCCCTCCTGCTGGTCCCCAGCTGGGTCAGCCGATGAAGCACCACTGGCTCAACGTCAAGCCCAGTTCGGGCCTGCCGGCCGGTGGCGGCGGGCCGTCACCAACGGCCGGCGCTCTCGGCACAGGGCAGCTAGGGCTGCCCTGGGGTGGTCGCCAGCCAGGCCAGCAGCGCGTGCTCACCGGTCAGCGCCCCCGCGGTGCTCTTGGAACAGGATCGCCAGCGCTCGGAAGGGGACCAGTGATCGACACCACGGCTCGCGACTCACCCAGCAACTACGGCAACAAGTCGCCCGTGCTGGAGTTCGATGACGCTCCTGCTGACTCCGAGCACATGCGCTGGGCCAAGAAGGCCGGCGAGCGCGTGGCCTTCGCTGTCGACCCCGCCAACAAGATCCCGCTGGTCGACTCGCGGCTGGAGGGCACCAACCGTGGTGAGGCGCAGAAGGCCAAGTACAACGCGGCGTGGGCGAAGTCCGGGACCAGCATTCCCTCGGTCCACGGTGACGAGCCTCTCGAATACTGATGCAGCTGTTCTTCGCCGGGGCCGAGGTCCCCTCTCACCTCAACGTGCTGCGCCAGTGCGGCGTGCAGCGCGTCGCGGTGAGCGTCTCCAACCTGGCGCGCAACTCTCACGACCTGGAGCACTGGGCCTCGCGTGATCGCCTCGGTGGGCTGGAGTGGGTGCTCTACGCCGATGGTCCCAACGTCCCGGTGGGGCCGGCGCTGGAGGTCCTCCACGGCGCTGAAGTGCAACCAGAGATCGTCACCGGACCCATATCGTGGTATGAGACGACGTGGTTGTCGAACAGCGATCTCCTGTTCCTGCCGATCTGGGACGCCACCGATCCCACCGTCCTGCGGGACTACACCGAGAACTACGACGGCGTCACCCTGCCGGATTCCGTGGTCGACAACCCAGTGGCCGTGCGACAGGCCCGGGCGTCGGTCAAGCGGCTGGGCCAGCTGGCGGCGCTCACCGGGCGGTCGAAGGGGATCGAGCGTTTCGACACCCTTGTATCGAGCGCCTGGTGGGCAGTCCAGAAGTACGGCGAGACGCAGGTGTGGGCAGCCAACCGACTGGTGCGGCTCAACGCCGAGGACAAGGCCAACAAGCGCGCCCGCTACGCCGAGGCCATCGCAGCGATGGGCGTCAACATGGACAAGATCGCCGTCGATGACCCGACCGAGACGGTCACTCTGGCGGTGCGCTCCTGGCAGGCCTTGGAACAGCATCTGACCACCTCTCCGCACTCTCTGGCGGTCGTTCCCGACCAGATAGTTACCAATGGGCGTGCTCAGTCAGTGCGACCAGTCCAGGTCACCCCACCAGACGAAGTTGCCAATGGGGTGGACCAAAGCCGGCACCTGGTGTTGCCAGTGATCGGAATGACCAGGCATGGCGTGACAGGCCACGACGCTGACGGCAACGAGTTCGAAGACAGCGTCTCCACGATCGACGTGAAGCCCGAGAGCCTGCGCCAGTGCAACACCTGCGCCCTCGCTCTGACCTGTCCCAGCCACTACCCAGGTGCCGCCTGCAGCTACCAGATCCCTGTCGAGATCAAGACGAAGGTGCAACTGGTCAACGTGCTCCGGGCCGTGGCCGAGATCCAGACCCAGCGCGTGCTCATGGGCCGGTTTGCCGAGGAGATCCAGGGCGAACCCAATCCAGACCTGGGCAAGGAGATGGACCGGCTGTTCGCGATGGTGGAGCGCTGGCGCGCCATCGAAGACACCCGAGACACCATCAAGATGACCTTGGAGTCCAAGGGCGACACCCGTGCGGCGAACGGTGTGCTCTCTCGGCTGTTCGGCACCCAGGTGGGCCAGAACGCCATCCTGTTGGAGGAGCCGATCGACTCCAACGACATCATCGACCAGATGACCGAGGACTGAGTTCAGTACCCCGATTGACGGGTCCCCGCCCTCCGCAGGGTGGGCGCCGGCGCCGAACATACGTTTGTCCCTTGATGGTCTACCAGGACCTACGCCCTCTTACCTCGGTATGCCGGCGCATAACGCCTGACGCGTTTGCAGGCCCCGAGGGGCATATCGCCATATCCCAGGGGCTAGTTACCAACGTGCCGCCCGGCGGGGCGGACAGGCTCAGGCGCTCTTGACCTTGGGCTTCACGACGCGGCGGGCGTGAACCAGGTTGCCGTTGATCGGCTCGGCCGGCGCTGCGGGAACCACGGGAACTTCGCCCGTCTTCGCGGCGCGGGTGGCTGCACGCTTCTCCTTGGCCGCGGCCTTCTTGGCCTCGGCGGGACCAGCAATGTCGGTGCGCTGGATCACCAGGAACCCCGGCCCGGGCTGCCCGCACTTCTTGCAGATCACGTCGCTGTCGATGTGGCGCAGCTTGATCTTGGCTCCCCGGTTGGTCGCCCGTGTCCTGATGATCCGTTCCATCATCAGCGGGTGGCCGGGGAAGTCGACCCCTTGTTCCAGCTTCCAGATGTCCCCGTCGAACCAGTCGTCCCAGGGGTAGGTGTAGCTCCCGTCCGTACGACGCGGGCTTGACGACGCGAAGTCGAACTCTTTGAGCTTCTCGGACATGACACTCCTCAGTGGCGGTGGTGTGTTACCCGTCACAGGGTAACGACTTACACCTGGACGACTGTCATCTGGATGTAGAAGAAGATCGGCAGCAGGACCGAGGAGATGAGCAGCACCCACGGGATGCGGCCGAGCATCTTGTGGACCGGGCTGACCAGCCGGTAGAAGAAGCGGTGCTTGAACATGCTCTTGTCGACCAGCTGGCAGTAGGCGATGGCGAGTGCCGGCGTGACTACGAAGGTCTGCAGCAGCCAGCACCAGTGGATGATGGTCGGGTTGTTGGGCACATGCATCCCTGACGAGTCACGCAGTGACGTGAAGGGGTTGGTGTCCGGGTGGCCGATGCACAGAATCACGATCCACCACCAGACCACGGCTGTGCCCCACACCTTCCACATGGCCGACAGGAGGACCGCCTTGCCGGCAGCCAGCTGCCAGTCGCCTGTGCGCTCGTACCAGTTGCGGCCGATCCGCAGCATGACCGGGCCGAAGATCATCGACCAGATGGCGGCGCGGAGCTTGCGGAACGCACCAGGCGTGAAGTACGGCTCCTGTCCGGGTCCGTTGCCCCAATGCTCGGGTGGTGCGTCTTGCCAGGCTGGCTGAATGCTCATGGTCGGTCCTTAGTTTGTGGGGATTCCTGCTGACTAAATCATACCCCCATCGAGTAACACATTGCAACGCCTTACACCTGCTTGGAACACCTGTCGGTGATAATCTCCGCGCTTGTGAGTGGATCCCCACCAGATCGGGGCAACGACCCCAATCGCCGGCCAGTGCAGCCCCTGAACATGGTCAGGGGAGGGGGGATTTGCGACCCAGGTGAGAAGGGTGGGCACATCATCAAAGGATCGATGAAGCCGGCCGTGTGCATGCCCAACGTTGGAACAGACACCCGGCCTCGGTGGAAGCAGGCCGGCCAAGGTGTCAGCCCGCCATCACGGCACACGGTTCACTTCCTGCAGCACCGCAAGGGCGGCACGCCCTACGGCAAGCCGAATCGATAGGAGCTTGGAACATGGGATGGGGAACGCCACCGAGTTGGGGCAGCAACAGCAGCAAGAAGAAGACTGCGTCCACGATCAAGAAGAAGACCTCCCAAGGGGGGATGGCCGGAGAAGGCAAGACCCCGGGAGGTCACGCCAGCGGCTCGGGCGGCGGTAAGGGGTCTTCCAACGGTCAGGGCGGCATGCCCTACAGCAACCCGTGGACGAAGTCGCCGCCGCCCAAGAGCAGCGGCGGTGGCTCCTCGGGTGGCGGCGGCGGTAGCTCCGGTGGCGGCTCTGGTGGTGGAGGCGGCGGTGGAGGAGGAGGAGGCGGCGGCGGTGGAGGCGGCGGTGGCCCTCGGATCGCCACCACGATGTACGCAGGCGTGAAGGCCAACACCAAGATCGACGCCGGCACGGGCAGCAAGATCGTCAACAAGGCCTTCGTCGCCCCGAAGTACAAGGCGGCGACCCAGGCGACGATCCACGACGCGCCCGAGAACGCTCACGCGCCGGCCGGCACCAAGAAGCTGTCCGACACCTCGGATATCACCTACTACCGCAAGCCGGCCGCTGCGGTGACGCCGGCTGCACCCGTGGCACCCATCGGTGGGTACGCCCCCAACGGTGCCAACCGGTCGACCCTGCAGCTTGGCTCCCTCCCGAGGGCCGGCTCGTCGCCCACCTTCCATCCAACAGTCATCCCGGCCCTTGGAACGGCTCCCTCCTCATCGGTCGGCGGGTCGCCTTCGTTCTCTCCGATGACCCAGCCGCGGCGTACGTTCGCCCCCAGCCGAGGTGTTGGAACAGTCGGTGGCAGCAAGTGGAACGGTGGCGTTGGCGGCAATGCTGCGACTAGCCCAGGCGGCGGATGGTCCCACCAGATCACACCTGGACCACCCTCTGTCGGCCCACGCATGGCGCACGACCTGGGTCCAGTGCGCTCCTACAAGGCAGGCCGCGGCTTCGGCCTCTGATGCAGGCCACCGCGGGGTCCCCGGTCAAGGTCATCTGGACGGTCAACGGGGTACAGCACGACCATGTGCTGTACCACAGCTGGCCCGAGCCGAACTGCGCCTGGGACTGCTGCTGCCATCGACCGCCAGAGTTGAACCATAGGGAGATACCGAAATGACAATGCTCGGAACCATCGTCGCCGAGATCATGAACAGCCCCGACTTCGCCGAGATCATGTTCTTGGTGGCGTTCATCCTGTTCATCATCGAGTTCGTGCGACTGCTCGCCTTCGGGCGTACGCCGAACGGGGCACCAGGGTGGGGCTACCACTGGCTGCTGGTGGTCGCCGGCCTGGCCTGCGTGGCGCTCGGCCTGCTCGCTCTACCGAGCGGGGCAGCGCCGTGATCCCGCTACTCGCTGCCGGCCTCTACATCGGCGGCGGTGTCCTGCTGCTGATCCTCATCATCATCGTCGTCGTCCTGCTGCTGCGGCGCGCCTAGGTCAACGAACGAGTCGCATCGGCACAAGCGTGCCGGCGCACCGATGGTCGCCGGGAACATGCACAGGGTCAGGCCACCGATGTGGTCGTCAATGTCATGCCGGCATGTGCCGCACGGCACAAGGGGTTCGTCAGAGGCACGCTCTGCGAGCCACAGCAGCACGCGGCGGTGCTGTTCCAGTTGATCGGCTGCTGAGTCCCTCGGCACCTTCACGGTGCCCACGGTACGCGAAAGCCCCCGGCCTTTCGGCCGGGGGCATATCGCCATATCGGGGGGACCACTCAGGCCATCTGCAGCAGCAGTCCCTCTAGCAGCCAGGGCAGTTCATCCAGGTTGGTGACCGGGAAGCTGTCGGGGCAGCCGTAGGTCCGCAGCTTGTCCGTACGAGCGTTGGCCTTGGTCGGGTTGCCGGGGGCGTAGCCGACGCCCATCAGGATGCGCCCGTCAGCGGCGTACGGGGCGAGCGTGCGACCGCCGAACCCCGCCCACACGCCATCGGTCATGATGAGCACCAGGTGGCGCACCTTGCCGAACCGCTGGTTGTCCAGGTCGGCCAGCGCCCATGACGGGTCAGTGTTGCCGGTGCAGGAGATGGTCGGCAGCACGTCGCCGGCCTCCTCCTCGCCATCCCACAGCACCTTGGCGTCGTCGTCCCACAGCACGACCGTGCAGGGAATCTCCAACCGGTCGCAGGCCTTCTTGGTGGCGTAGCCCACCCGGGCGAGGTCCAGGCGGTTGCTGCTCATCGAACCGCTGTAGTCCAGCAGGACCGACACGGCCAGGTTGTAGCCAGGCACGTCGTCATCGACCCACTGCTTGAAGAACTCCATGTCCCCCGGCTGGCGGGTCATGTAGCGGCCGACGTTGAGGATGCCGGAACGCTGTCCCTCCACCCACGCCGGCATCCGATCCATCGTCGCCTGGTTGAACGAGCCGACCAGGTCATCGGCCAGCGCCTCGGCGGCGATCATGTGATCGGCGTTGGTGTCGGGGATCAGTTCGTAGGGCATCAGCTTGGAGCCACGGCGGTCCAGGGCGTCGTTGTAGGCGTCCACGTCAGCGTCCAGCGCCCGATCGTTGTACCGATCCTCCTCGGCCTTGGCGATGGCCTCGTTGAGGTCATCCTGGGTCAGGGAGTGGTCGGCCTCCTCCTCGCTGCGTGCGCCGGCACCGTGCCCCTCGGCACCCTGGCTGCTGCCGTCGTCGCTCGTCTCATCGCCGTCGAGGTCGGAGTCGCCATCGTCGTCGCCTTCGCCGGCCTCCTCGCCTTCTTCGCCACCAGCGCCGGCTGGGACGTCCTGGTCGCCTTCCTCGTCCCCCTCGGAGCCAGCGCCGGCACCTTCGTCCTCGCCGGCCTCGTCCTCGTCGTCCTGGGGGGCGCTGCCGATGGCCTCGCCGGCTTCGTCCTCGTCCTCGTCCTCGTCCGCATCCATCGTCGGATCGACCGGGATGCTCATCTTCTCGGAGGAGTCGGGACCGCGCTGCTCGCCAGTCTCCGGGGTGGTGCTCGTCTGGAACCGGTGAGTCTCGGCAGCCTCGGGCAGGGTCAGTTGAAGCTGCTCGGTGAGGTCAGCGAACCAGGCGACGGCGTTCCACATCTCACGGGGCGTGGTCGCCTTCACATAGCGGTCCACGCAGACTTCAATGTCCTGGGTCAGCGCCTCGCTGAACCGAGCCACGAACGCCTCGCGGCAGGCGGTGCGAATGTGCTTGGGGAGGTACCGACGCCACACCAGCAGCGGGTAGTTGCCGGTCGCCTTGTCCACGGTGTTGAGCAGTTCGCACAGCACCATCGGCACGAAGAACGCCGCCTTGCGCGGGCTGTCACTGACCACCGCAGTCTCCATGCGCTGATCCTCTAGAGCGTTCCAGGCCCGCTGCAGCTTGCGGAGTTCCACGCCCGTGCGATCGTCGCGGTCGCAGACCATCGTCCGCAGTTCGGGGAACGGGATGGTCCAGCGAATGTGACCACCTTCGTGGTACATCAGGCCACGCAGCACCGCCGCCATGACCCGAGGGTCCGGGTCGGTGTGGTAGCGGACGTGGATGCGCTTGAAGTCGGTCCAGGCTTCCAGCCGCATGTCCTCCATCGTTGGCAGGACGTCGATGAACGGCGTGATGTTCTCCGATGCGAGCGATCCCACGATGCTGTTGAGCAGTCCACGCTGGACGGCTGCACGCTCGGGGATGCCGACGCTGCGGTTGTTGAGGCTCTCCTCCCACTCCGCACGCGCCTTGCGCTCGGTGAGCATCGCTTCGGCAGTACGAGCGGCCTCCTCGGCCATGCGCTCGCGGCCGGCCTTCATCAGTTGCCGGCCCATCTCGGTGGTGGGGGGAAGGCGCTTGCGCGTCTTCTTGGGTGCGGGTTGTGTGGTCACGGGTATGACACTACTCCCCAGGTGCAGGGGACGCAACCCACAAATCCCCAGGTATGGGGGTTTCTGCACGAATCTGGTTGCAAGGGCCGGCCGAGGGTGTAATGTCTCTCTCACCGAACCACCCGCTCCCCGAAAGGCAGCACCTCTAATGGCATCAGCCGAAGCCCTCCGACCCGGATTCCAGTACCGGGTTGTCTCTGGCCCACTCCTGGGCGAGACAGTCACCGTCATCACCAACAAGGTGTTCCCTGACTCCGACCCACGCCGCCGCAAGGTGACCGTGGAGTTCGATGGCAGCGTCGCCTACGTCCTGCCCCGTGTCCTGGCCGACGAGCCAGAGGCGAGCGTGTCGGATGACACACAGTCCTCCTCAGGAGACGAGCCGGCACCGGTCGACACACCCGAGCAGGCGCAGATGAAGGCGCTGTCGCTGTCGACAGCCGCCAACCCGATCACCGACCCGATGGACCCACGCCTGGACCACCTGCGTCCGCTGGTGGGCCGCAACAGCAAGATCGGCCGGTACATCGCCCGCACCATGAAGAACGGCAAGAGCGACACCGAGGTGCTGCTGGGCTACGCCAGCGACGAGCACCGTGTCGACAACAACGGGTACCCCGTGCCCTTCGCTTTGAAGGGACCGACGCAGTCGGGCAAGACGCTCGCCATCCAGGTGCTCGCGGTCAAGTGGGCCGAGATGCTGGGGCTGCCCAAGCCGATGCCGATCTTCACTCTCAGCGGCTCGGCCGGCGTGACCGACTTCGACTTCTTCGGTCAGCCGACGTCGATGGTCGATGAGCGCACGGGCCGCGACCGCATCGTCCACCTCCCCGGCACGGTCGAACTGTGGGCGCAGTCGGGCGGCATCCTCTATGTGGACGAAATCAACGCCATCCCGCCCCGCTACGCCATCAGCCTCAACCCGATCCTCGACCACCGCCATGAGTTCACGAACCGCGGCAAGGCCGTGGTGAAGGGCGGCTGCGTGATGGCCGAGGTGGTCAAGCTGCACGAAGATTGCTGGCCCGTGACCACCTACAACGAGGGATACGAGGATATGGCGAAGATGAACAAGTCACTTCACCAGCGCTTCGACCACATCTTGTGGGACTACGACACGGTGGTGGAGCACACGCTCATCAAGAACGAGAACCTGCACCGCCTGGCCGAGGCGTTCCGCCTGGCCTACCAGAACCGCAAGATCAACATTCCGGTGTCCACGGCTCTGCTGCAGCGCATCCAGCGCAACATCACGGTCCAGGGCGTGGAGATGGCGATGGAAATCTTCCTCGGCATGTTCGATGAGCGCCACCGTCCGGTGGCGTCGGAAATCCTCGACGCTCAGTCGATCACGGCGGCGCTGCTGGAAGATGAGAAGCAGGCCCGCTACAACGCCGAGCAGGCGGCGGCGCAGTTCGCACCGCCCGCCGATCCCGCCAACGATCCGCTGGCCCAGGCTCTGGGCCAGAGCGTCTGATGACCATGATCGGAGCCACCCGCGAAGGGCGGGTGGCTCCGGTGTTCCACCACCGCGACCACTACACCTCGGCCGGCCGGCCCAAGCGCCCCCTCACCAGGGAGCAGGCCGAGGCGATTGCCGAGCGCCATCCAGTGCGTGCGTACCGGTGCCCACAGTGTGACGAGTATCACACTGGACACCTCAGTAGGCCAGTTGCTGTTACTGCCCATTCGTGATTGAATAACCCCACCCCACCAACCCGGAAGGACCAACCACCATGTTCACCTCACTCGCTGGAATGCCCACCAGGGCCACGTCCAGCATCACGCTCTCGGCTCTCATGCTGAACGTGCCGCTCGGCATCTACACCTCCACCGAGGAGACGCGAGTCCCCCGCAAGGAGTTCTTCAACGGCGATGCCAGCATCCCCGTGGGCCGCTCTCCGATCCGTCAGGACACGGGCGAGGTCATCCACCAGACCGACGTGGTCCGCATGGCGCAGGCCAGCAATGGCACCTGGGTCGAACTGACCGACGACGAGATTGCCGCCTGCACCGCCCCCAAGGGCGTGGCCGAGGTCGTCAGCTTCGTGCCGGTCAAGGAGTTCGGCTCCTACCTCACCGAGAAGCTGTACCAGGTGCGGCCCAAGGTGGAGAAGGGCAAGCCCAACCGTGCGGCTGTCCAGGCGCTCGCTCTGCTGTTCGCCGGCATGAAGGCCCGCAAGGTCGGAGCGCTCGTCCAGTTGGCGATGCGTGGGCCGGCTCGGTACGCCATCCTCACCAGCGAGGGCGACCTGATGATGATCCTCACCGCCGACGCCATCCGCAAGCCGATCCCGCTGGACGACGACTTCAAGTTCACCAAGCCCGAGGTCGAGATGGCGACGAACCTCATCGACGCCATCGGCGTGGACGCTCCGATCATCACCGACGACACCGCTCCGGTGGTGCAGGAGTACGTCGACGCGAAGGCCGGTGGGGCACCCACGGCCAAGGTCACGCCGCCTGCGGCGATCGACAACCTGATGGAGGCCTTCCAGGCTTCCATCGACGCCGCCAAGGCCGGCAAGGGCAAGGCGGCGTGATGACCCACTTCTCCAACGACGGTCAGGTCACCCTGTGTGGCCTGGCCGTCGCCGGCATCATCCTCAAACAGCCACGCGAGCCTGAGTGCCGAGTGTGCAGCGATGCACACGCGGCCAATGGCTGGACCTTCCCACTCCCCGACAACGTTGTGTCGAATGACACACCCGACACCTCAGGTGGTCAGTCATGAGCGCCAGCCGGCTCTCCTACGTCATCAGCCATGAGGCGCACTACAAGAGCGTCGTCAAGGGCCGTGAAATCAACGTCCACCGCGAGGCGCTGACCGAGGACGGCAAGCACGACGGCGTCTATTGGGAGTTCGGTTTCGAGTGGCACGACCTTCCCAGCCACGGTGACACCCCGCAGTTGAGGATGTTCGATGACTCCTGGGCGGCATTCGCAGAGGTGCCTGAACTGTTCGCCGCACTGGCCCGTCGTCACACGGCGGATGGCAACAACGTGAGCATGCCCCCGGCTGCTGTCGCAGCACTGCTCGACAGTCTCGGCTTCACCGACGTCACCCCGAGGGTGGAGTCATGAGCGTCACCATCGGCTACCGCATCCAGGTCCGCAACAAGAGCGACGAGTGGGTCAGCTACAGCAGCGACGTGGCCTGCACCTACCCCACCCACGCCGAGGCGTCGGAGACGCTCACTCGCATCGTGGCCCGGGCCAAGCCAGGCGTCTACGACGGCCGGCTACGCATCCTCGAAATCAACGTGACCACGCGGGTGGTCGAGAGCGTACGGTCCACCACCAGTGTGTCACTTGACACAACCGACACCTCAGGAGGGGCGTCATGACCACCACCACTACCAAGGCACCAACGGCGATGAACCGCATGGAGCGCCTGGCCTACCGAGGCCCGGAGTTCGATCAGGACGGCGTGCTCGTCCAGCGCTTCACGGTCGGCGGCGAGAACGAGTCGTTCGGAGCGTTCCTCGCCAACCTGCAGTACGCGGCGCACGGCCGGCCCTGCAACCCTGGTGAGTACGCCAAGCTGATCGTGGACGACACGCTCTGGATGAGCGACACCACGGCCGAGCGCCACGACCACCTGTTGGCCGTCGCTGCTGCCGACCTGTACGGCACCAACCTGGTCAACACCACCGGCCTGGTCAACGGGCTGGGCATGGGGTGCGTGGTCGGAGCCTTCCTGGACGTGCTCTCGCACGTTGACGTGGTCGAACAGGACCAGCGCATCATCGACACCATCGGTGCGTGGTTCGTGCAGGAGTACGGCGATCGCATCACCATCCACCAGGGTGACGCCTACACCATCAAGTGGCCCAAGGGCCAGAAGTGGAACGTCGTCTGGCACGACATCTGGCCGAGCATCAGCGCCGACAACCTCCCCGAGATGACCACGCTGCACCGTCGCTACGGCGGGCGCAGCCAGTGGCAGGGTTCGTGGTGCCAGCGTGAGTGCCGGCGTCATCGCGACCGGCCGATGTGGGGGTGGTGACGATGAGCTACCGCTGCAACGAGTGCGACACCATCCACGCCACGATGTACGAGGCCAGTCAGTGCCATTGGGGCATCGGCGGCGTGGTCGAGTTCGACCCCCGCAACAACCCCGAGGACGCCTACCTGGCGTTCATGGGCATGGGTGAGAGCGAGTGGCAAGGGCTGCTCCGCTCACTGCTCAGTGGTGGCGTGCTGCAGCCGGCCGAGCAGATCGGGTTCGAACGGGCGCTCCTTGGCCCGGATAGTAGAGATGCGAGGGACAGGACATGAGCAGCGCAGTCGAATACGTGGTCCAGTTCGATGAGAACGTCAGCCAAGACTTCCCCTGGCTGGTCGTTCTGGACGGCGTGGTCATAGACCGATATGCCTACGAGGACGAGGCCCAGGAGGCCTGCGACCGCTTCAACATGCTGGGTGAGCCGTGATGTGGCTCGGCATCGGGTGCATGGCGTTCATCGTGGTCTGCTTCGTATCGGTGGTGCGGCGATGAGCGTCTACGAGGACGGGTACAACGCTGGCGTGCTTCGCAGCGAGGACGACACCTATGACGTTCGCTGGGACTTCGCTGACGCTGCCAAGGCCGGCGTGTTCGCTGAGTTCAAGCGAGGGTTCGATGACGGGTTCGATGGAAGGGAGCCGCAGCCATGATGAGCGAGTGCGACTGCGAGTGGCAGACCGTGCGACCGGACGAGGACCAGACTGTCGTCTGGCACCACGTCTGCTCACGGGTGGCCGGCCATCGTGAGGCCCATATCTGCCTATGCGGTGAGACGTGGCCTCCGGTCGGCACCAGTACGGAGGGCCGTGACTGGCTCCGTTCGATGCTCTCGCAGTTCCGCCTGGTGACCGATGACACACCCGACACCTCAGGAGAGAACGATGCCCAGGCGTAAGACGCAGCACTGGTACAGCCGGCGCACCGCCAACGATGCGCCGGCACACGTCAACGACATGGCGGCGACGCTGGAATCAGCGTGGGCCGATGGCTACAACAGCGCTGTCCAGGCCTACATGGACGAGGTGCGCGAGGTCATGCGTGCCGAGGGCGTGGACGTGGACGGCTCATGGATGACGCGATGACAGCCGGAGAAGCGCTGACTGAGCGTGGCGCATATTGGGGCATGCGGTGCTTCAACGCTCTCAGCAAGGAGCAGCAGCGCTTCCTGGTGATGGAGGGCTATGTGCCTATCGGACAGGTGCCGGCCGGCACCTGTCCCAACCCGGCCGAGCTAGAGGTCACCACGATGTACGACCTGATGCCCGGGCCGCGCTTCTACTGCCTGGCCTGCGCCGTGGAGCACTTGCGGACTCTGGACGTCGAGGGCGAGTACGAATCCCTCACCTGACGTTGCACGTTTGTGCCCACTGGTGTACGCTGAGTATCACACCGGGCGACACGCCCACGAACAAAGGACCAACAATGAGCCAGCGAGAGATGGACCCCCAGGAGACACGCCGGCAGATCGGCATGATGAACGTCCTGGCGATCAGCGGTGGACGGGTGGTGCTCGACACGCCCGAGGGTGAGCGGTACGCCGACATTCTGCTC
>Ga0184624_10000010_pt1 | contig 48698 bp, 48 predicted proteins | sample PLM3_5_b1_FD_133157 | JGI IMG/M metagenome (GOLD analysis project Ga0184624, IMG submission 133157) | Groundwater sediment microbial communities from an aquifer in East River, Colorado, USA - PLM3_5_b1 | ecosystem: Environmental > Terrestrial > Soil > Riparian zone | place: USA: East River...
CCTCCTCGCCCTGGCTGCCGCGCTGGCCGTCGTCGCCCTGGTCGCCCTCGGCGGCGACGACGAACAGCAGCCGAACCGTCGCTCCCAGCAGCAGGCGCAGGCCGGGGGGGAGCCGTCGAAACAGAAGGCTTCACAGGAACGAGAGGCTCCCGCGGAAGCATCGGCGAAGCCCGAGGAAACGGCGGAAGTGCCCGAAGAATCAGCGGAAGGCGAGGCAGCCGCGGCATCCACGCCGGCACCGGAAGAAGCCGATCCGGTCGGCGGCAGCGCCCTCAACGAACAGGGCTACGAATTGATCCAGGCCGGCGAATACGACGCCGCGGTGCCGGTCCTCGAAGAAAGCGTCGCCTCCTTCCCGGAAGGCTCGGAAGACCTTGCCTACGCGTATGCCCTCTTCAACCTCGGGAACGCGCTGCGGCTGAGCGGCCGGCCCGAAGAGGCGATCCCGGTGCTCGAACGGCGCCTGGAAATCCCCAACCAGACCGGCACGGTCGAAGAAGAGCTGGAAGCCGCCCGCGACGAAGCGGGCTGACCTCAGAGTGGTGGAGACGGGCTGATCTGCCCTATCTTTCGACACGAACGTATGCGAACATACGTTCGTGTCCGCAACGACGAGAGACTGCCCCCTTGAAACGAGCTCTCGTCTGCTCCAGTACTCAACGGGTTCCGGAAGCAAGCCGGTTCCGCACGGACCCGGAGATCCGTGCCCACCTCTATGGACGCGGGGGCGGGAGGCAAATTCCCTTCCGTAGATGCCGCGGCGAGAAGAACCACAGATCGGCCTCGCCAAGGCAATCCGCCAGCTCCGCAGGGAGGTGAAGCTGAGCCAGGAAGCGCTCGGCCTGATCGCCGACATCCACCCGACCTGGATCTCCCACATCGAGTCCGGCCGCGTCAACCCGACCTGGGGGAACGTGCGCCGGATCGCGATCGGCCTGCGGGTCCCGCTCCCCGAACTCGCCGCCCTCGCCGAGGATCTCGAGGCCAAATACGGAACCGCCCCCCAGCCCGAAGGCGGTGGGGGGCGGTAGAAAAACAACCTTGGGGTGGTTGTGCCTAACTCTAGTACCCCAGCGTTCCCAGAGGAATCAAGCTCTTACGCCTCCCCGTTCGTTAGGCTCGCGCTCTCTTGTCCACGCCTGCAATGAAGCTCTTCCTCCCACTCGTCCTCCTCGTCCTCCTGGTCGCCGGCTGCGGCAGCAGCTCCGACGACACGGGTACGAGCGCGAGCGCGGACGGCAGCTGTGAGCCGGGCAAGCTGGCGACGCAGGAGCAGGGGGTGCTGACGGTTGCGACGGACAACCCGGCCTACCCGCCCTACTTCGAAGACAACGACCCGACCAACGGGGAAGGCTTCGAGAGCGCGGTCGCCTACGCGATCGGCGACCAGCTCGGTTATCCGAAAGCGAAGGTGAAGTGGACCGAGGAGTCGTTCAACTCGTCCTTCGCTCCCGGACCCAAAGACTTCGACTTCGACGTCAACCAGATCTCGATCTCGCCGGTGCGGGAAAAAGCGGTCGACTTCTCTGCTCCCTACTACACGGCCAACCAGGCGGTGGTGGCGCTGAAAAGCTCCGATGCGGCGAGCGCGAAGTCCCTGGACGAACTGCAGGACGCGAAGCTCGGCGTCCAGGTCGGCACCACCAGCCTCGAAGCCGCCGAAACGGAAATCGACCCGAGCGACCGGCCGCAGGTCTTCAACAGCTCCAACGACGTCGTCCAGGCGCTGAAGAACGAACAGATCGACGCCGTCATGGTCGACCTGCCGACCGCCCTCTACCTGACCGCGGTTCAGGTTCCCGAGGCGACTGTCGTCGGCCAGTTCAGCGCCCCGGGCGGCGACAAGTGGGGCGCCCTATTGGAGAAGGACTCGCCGCTCACCGCCTGCGTCTCGGAAGCGATCGAAGCGCTGGAAAGCTCGGGTGAGCTGCAGAAGATCACCGACCGCTGGATGAGCGAAGCGGCCGGGGCGCCCGAATTGGGCTGATGCCCAGCGATCGTCGCCTCGAACGGGAGGCGGCGAAGCGCCGTCGCCACCGCCGCGGACAGGCGATCGCGGCCGTCTCCAGCGTCGTCGTCCTCGGCGGCCTCGCGACCCTGATTCTCACCAGCCCCGGCTGGCCGGAAGTGCGCGAGACCTTCTTCAACTGGGAGGTCTTCAAGGAATCGTTCCCGGACGTGGCGAAGGCCTTCTGGCTCGACGTCAAGATCTTCCTCGTCGCCGAGCTGGCGATCCTCGTCGTCGGCCTCTTCGTCGCGATGCTGCGGATCGCCCGCTCGCCGGCGATGTTCCCGGTCCGCCTCCTCTCCGTCGTCTTCGTCGACCTCTTCCGCGGCATCCCGACGATCCTGCTCGTCTTCCTGATCGGCTTCGGCGTGCCGGCGCTGCGGTTGGACGGCGTCCCGACCGACCCGGTCATCCTCGGCGCGATCGCCCTCGTCCTCTCCTACAGCGCCTACGTCGCCGAGGTCTACCGGGCCGGGATCAACTCGGTCCACCGCGGCCAGCGGGACGCGGCGCTGGCTGTCGGCCTGACCGAGACGCAGGCGATGCGGCACGTGATCCTGCCCCAGGCGGTGCGGCGGGTGGCGCCGCCGCTGCTGAACGATTTCGTCGCCCTGCAGAAGGACGTCGCCCTGATCTCGATCCTCGGTCCGCTGGAGGCCTTTCGCGAAGCCCAGATCATCGAGTCGCTGACCTTCAACTTCACGCCCCTGGTCGCGGCGGCACTGCTCTACCTGGCGGTGACGGTGCCGACGGCGCGGATCGTCGACCGCCTCGGCGGCACCGAGGGGGCGGTGCGATGAGCGCGCCCGCGGACGGCTCCGTCCTCGACATCCGCGGCGTCACCAAGGCCTTCGGCGAGCGTGAGGTCCTGCGCGGGATCGACCTCGGCGTTCGCGAGCACGAAGCGGTCGCCCTGATCGGCGCCTCGGGCTCGGGCAAGTCGACGCTGCTGCGCTGCATCGACCTGCTCGAGGAGATCGACGACGGCGACGTCTTCCTCGACGGCGAGGTGATCACCGACCCCGCGGTCGATCCCATCGCGGTCCGCCGCCGCCTCGGGCTCGTCTTCCAGGCCTACAACCTCTTCCCCCACCTGAGCGCACTGGAGAACGTCGTCCTCGGCGAGATGCGCGCCCACGGGGCTGCCCGCGCCGAGGCTGAGGAGCGGGGGAGGGCGCTCCTGGCCCGTTTCGGCCTCGCCGGGAGGGAGGACGACCGCCCCGACAACCTCTCCGGCGGCCAGCAGCAGCGGGTCGCGATCGCCCGCGCCTTCGCCGCCCACCCGCGCGCCCTGCTCCTCGACGAGGTCACCAGCGCCCTCGACCCGGAGCTGGTCGGCGAGGTGCTGGAGGCCGTGCGGGACCTCAAGGGGGAGGGGATGACGATGCTGATAGCCACCCACGAGATGAGCTTCGCCCGCGAGGTCGCCGACCGGGTCGCCTTCCTCCACGAGGGGCAGATCCTCGAGCTCGGCACGCCAGAGCAGGTTCTTTCCTCGCCGGAAGCGGACGAGACGCGCCGCTTCCTGCGCCGAATCCAAGCGAATTAGTCAATAAATTTGACGCGCGCAGTCGTTGCGGTTATGCTGCCGCCGCACTTGAGCAATCAGGGATCTCGCTCAAGGGTGGGGAAACATAGCTAGCACCTGTGCCTTAATCGGTTAAAGGGTCGGCGTTGTAAGCCGAAGATCCGGGTTCGAGCCCCGGCGGGTGCATTTCGAACAACCAATTCGAGGCAGACGTTCGAAATCACTTGGCTATGAGCGAGAACATCTTCAACCAGATCGATCGGGCGGCGACGCCAAGCGGCGGCGACCGGGCGCTGTGGGCGGCGCGGGCCCCGTACCGGCCGGAGCCGGGATTCGACCTGATGCTGATCCCGCGGCTGCCGAAGGGCAGCGACTGGCGCGAGGACTCCGAGGCGCTGGCGGCGCTCGACCGGATCGAGGCCGAGGACTGGGTCGCCTCCGTCTCCCGCGAGGGCAGCCAGCCGACCCTGAAGATCGCCGACGAGTGGATCGAGGCGCAGGGCGAGGCGATCAGCTCCCGCGCCGGCGGCGACTCCGAGCTCGCCGACATCGCCGCCGGGAACCGCTACGCCGTCTACTTCTGGGGCGCCAACACGACCAAGGCCCTGCACATCGGCCACCTCCGCAACCTCGCCGTCGGCAACGCGATCGCCGGCGCCCTCAAGCAGGCCGGGGCGCGGGTCGAGAACCGCAGCCTGATCTGCGACGTCGGCCGCAGCATGGGTGAGGCGATGGCCGGTGTCGCGACCCGCGCCGGCGAGGACGCCGGCCCCGACGCCGACGAGAAGTCAGACCACTTCGTCGGCTTCTGTTACGCCGACTACGTCACCGCCACCCGCAACGGCAGCGGCGGCGACGACGGCGCCGAGGACTCGGTCGCGCGCGAGTCGACGCAGTACGACGACAAAGCCGACGAGATGATGATGCGGGTCCTCGAGGGCGACCAGAAGGCTCTGGAACTGTGGTCGCGGACGCGCTCGTGGGTGGTCTCCGGCCAGCGCAAGACGCTCGCCAGCCTTGGCATCACCTTCGACAAGGTCATCTACGAGTCCGACTTCCTGCCGGAGGTGCGCGAGTTCACCAATGAGGGCCTTGTCGCCGGGACGCTGACCAAGCGCTGGGGGGACGACATGGTCATGTACGAGACCGAACGCGAGGAGCTGGAAGAGATGCCGCTGGTGCGGTCCGACGGCCTGCCGACCCAGCACATGCGGGCGCTCGCCTACTGGGCGGCCGCCGACGAACTCGACGACGTGATCTCGATGCAGGTCTGCGGCAACGAGTGGGTCGCCCACGTCACCTGCCGCCGCAAGCTGATCGACGAGATGGGCCTGCAGAACGGCAACGGCAATGGCTCCGCCCGCGGGGGAGGGCCGCCGACCCACGACATCTTCCACGGCATGGTCGCGCGGGAGAACGAATCGATCAGCTCCTCCAAGAAAGGGGCGCTGCTGATCGACGAGCTGGTCGAGTGGCTGGAGGGAGAGCTGGCCCGGGACCCCGAGCTGGCGGAGGAGATGACGCGCCACCCGCACCCCGAGGCGGTGCCCGCCCAGGTCGCGCTCGGTTACTTCCTCCTGCAGCCGACGACCAAGCAGGTCAAGTTCGGCAGGGAGAAGCTGCTGGTGGAAGGGAAGGGGAGCCTCGGCTGGGACATGGCGCGCGCCCAGGCCCACCACGCCGCGGGCGAGATCCAGGGCGAGCGGCCGGCGCAGGACCCGGACTACCGCTTCGCCGTGGTCCAGTCCGAGCATTACCCGGTGCACCTGCGGCCCGCCGTCGAGGAGTTCGACGTCGCCCCGCTCTCCAAGTACCTCTCGCACTTCGCGCGCTGGTACCGCGAAGAGGAGCGCGCACCGGAGGTCGAGGCGGTCGTGCAGCCGGTGCTCGAGCAGGGCCTGCGCGGCCTGGGACTAGAGGGAGCCTGACGTGAAAACGCTTTTGGTCGACAACCACGATTCCTACACCTACAACGTCTTCCACCTGCTCGCCGCCGCCTCGGGCGATGAACCGATGGTGGTCAACAACGACGCCGTCAGCTGGCGCGTCCTGACAAGGATGGACTTCGACGCGATCGTGCTCTCGCCCGGGCCCGGGCACCCGTCCCGCTGGCACGACTTCGGCGTCTGCAGCGACATCCTCCGCCACAGCGAAGTCCCGGTCTTCGGGATCTGCCTCGGCCACCAGGGGATCGGCAACCTCCTCGAGGGCACGGTCAACCGGGCGCCGATGGCGATGCACGGCCGCCTCAGCCGGGTCATGCACGAAGGCAAGGGCCTCTTCAAGGACGTGCCGCAGGGCTTCTCGGTGGTCCGCTACCACTCTCTCGCGATCACCACTCCGCCGGGGCCGGAAGGGCACGTCGTCGCCTGGTCTGAGGACGGCGTGGTGATGGGGGTCGAGCACACGAAGCGGCCGATCTGGGGCGTCCAGTTCCACCCCGAGTCGATCTCGACCGAGTACGGGCTGAAGATCGCCCAGAACTTCTTCAATCTGGCCGCCGGCTACCAGCGCCCGCAGAAACCGGCCGGGCGGGCGACGATCGCGCCACGGGCGACGAAGCCGGCGCCGCGGACCTCGCCCCGGGAGCAGGGGGGCGAGATGGAGCTGCGGATGCGGGAGCTGGAGGGCGCGGCGCCGACCGAGCACGTCTACGAACGGCTCTTCGCCGAGCACGACCCGAGCTTCTGGCTCGACAGCGCCGACGCCCCGACCTGGCTCGCGCAGTGCTCCTACATGGGGACCACCGCCGGCGCCGACCGCTGCTTCGTCAGCTACGACGTCGACAGCGGCGAGATCCTGGTCAACCGCGGCGGCGCCGAGACGGTCGAGCAGAAGTCGATCTTCGACTACCTGCACCGCGAGATGGGGCGGATCGAGGTCGACCCGCCCGAGGGGGTCGAGCGCGGCCTCGTCGGCGGCTACGTCGGCTATCTCGGCTACGAGCTGAAGGCCGACTGCGGCTCCCCCAACGTCCACAGCTCCGACATGCCCGACGCGGCGATGATGCTCGCCAACCGCGTCGTCGCCGTCGACCACACCAAGGGCAGGACCTACCTCTTCGCCCTCTGCCGCGGCGAGGACCCCGAGGCCGATCTCTGGCTCGACACCGCCGGGGAGCTGGTCCGGGAGGCGATCGCCGAGCCGCCGGCCGAGCGGCCGCTGGCGCCGCCGATCGACCCGGGCGGCCACGTCAGCTTCCACTCCGGGCGCGGCCGCGAGCGCTACCTCGCCGACATCGCCAAGTCCCAGGCCGACCTGCTCGCCGGCGAGTCCTACGAGGTCTGCCTCACCGACCAGTTCTCGACCGATGCCAGCCCGGAGCCGTTCGAGCTCTACCGGCAGCTGCGGCGCGCCAACCCCTCGCCCTTCTCCGCCTTCCTGCGCTTCGGCGAGAACGCGATCGTCAGCTCCTCACCCGAGCGCTTCATCTCGGTCGACCGCCAGCGCCAGGTGATGGCGCGCCCGATCAAGGGGACGATCTCCCGGGTCGAGGACCCGGTTGAGGACGCGGCGCGGGTGAGGGAGCTGGGCGAGGACGAGAAGACCTACGCCGAGCACCTGATGATCGTCGACCTGCTGCGCAACGACCTCGGCGTCGTCTGCGACCTCGAGAGCGTCGAAGTGCCCGACCTGATGGTGATCGAGCCCTACGCGACCGTCCACCAGATGGTCTCGACGATCGTCGGCCGGCTCGAGGACGGCCGCAGCGCCGTCGACTGCGTCCGCGCCACCTTCCCCGGCGGTTCGATGACCGGCGCCCCGAAGGAGCGGACGATGGAGATCATCGACGGCCTCGAGGAGGAGGCGCGTGGCGTTTACTCCGGCTCGATCGGCTACTTCGGCGCCGACGGCTCGACCGACCTCAACATCGTCATCCGCACGATCGTGATGCGGCCGGGGCGGACGACGATCGGGGCCGGCGGCGCGATCGTCATGCAGTCCGATCCCGAGGAGGAGTTTGACGAGATCCTGCTCAAGGCGCGGGCGCCGATGGCGGCGATCGCCCGGACCGTGACCGGCAGCGACGCCCCGGGCGAGGCCTGGAGCGTCGAGCTGGAGCCGGCCGCCAGGCAGGTGGAGGCGGCGTGAGCGATTCGCTCGCCACCGAGGCGACGATTCGCGAGGCGGGCGACGGCGACGTCGCCGCGATCGCGAGCGCGGTCGAGAGCCTCCTGCTCGAGCTCGGCGGCCGCCGGCCCGAGCGCCATGAGCTTGAAGCTGAGACCCGCGCCCTGCTGGAGGAACCAGCGGGGGGCTCGGCGCTGATCGCGGAGGCCGGCGGCGACGTCGTCGGCGTCCTGAGCGCCAGCTGGCAGCGGGCAATCCACGTTCCCGGCGTCTACGCGACGATCCAAGACCTCTGGGTCGATGAGGCTTGGCGCAGTCGCGGCGTCGGGGCGGAGCTGGTCGAGGCGCTCGCATCCCAGGCGCGTGCTCGCGGGGTGAGCCGACTTGAGGTCGGCCTGCCGCGCGAGACCTTCGCGGCGATCGCCTCGACCGAGTCCTTCTACAAGCGCAACGGGTTCGAGCACCTCGGGCCGCGGATGCGGAGGCTGCTCGAATGAGCGAGCTGTTGATGGTCGAGCAGCGGCAGGGCCTCGACGACGACGCCTTCTGGGTGCGCGAAGGCGACCGCAGGATCAAGGGCCAGGACGGCAACAGGCGCCTGGTCGAGCTGCGGGCCGGCCTCGTACGCCACTCGCGGGTGCGGCCGGTCCTCGCCGACGCCCCCGACGCCGAGGTCGAGCGGACGCTGGCGGCGCTGCACGAGGCCGAGTACCTGCGGGCTCTGGCCGAGCTCTCCGGCGCCGAGCCGGTGGTGATGCCCGACTTCGCGCCGCCCGGGCTCGAGCCCGACATCCCGGTCAACGCCAACCTGATCGCCGCCGCGCGGGAGGGGATCAGGACCTCGATCACCGCCGCCGAGCGGCTGCTGGGCGGCGCCCGCTTCACCTACGCCGTCTGCCGGCCTCCGGGGCACCACGCCGGGCCGGCCTTCCACGCCGGCTACTGCTACCTCAACAACGCCGGCGCCGCGGTCCGCCGCCTCAGCGAGGGCGGCCTGAAGCCGGTCGGGATCATCGACCTCGACCTCCACTACCCGAACGGCACCTCGGCCCTGGTCGAGCGGATGGGCCCGGTCGCCGCCCTGCACTCGCTGCACGCGGCGCCGGTCACCAATCTGCCGCCGGGGACGCGGCTGCCGCGGCTGGCAGGCGAACGCGCCGTCGCCTTCCTCGAGAGCCCCGACGAAGGCACCTACCTGGCCGAGGTCGCGCACTCGATCCACGACCTCGCCGAGATCGCCCGGGCGCTTGTCGTCTCGCTCGGCTACGACACCGTGGCCGGCGACCCGCACGGCGGCTGGAGCTTCCGGCCCGGGATCTTCACCGAGATCGGCCGCCTGCTGGCGCGCTCGGGCCTGCCGGTCTGCGTGATCCAGGAGGGCGGCTACGCGCTCGACGAGCTGGCCGACTGCAGCCACGCCTTCGCCACCGGCCTGCTGGGAGGCGACGAATGACGAGCGACAACGGGCTCGAGCCGTTCCGCCGCCGGCTCGACGCGATCGACGACGAGATCGCGCGGCTGCTCGGCGAGCGCCTGCAGATCTGCCGCGAAGTCGCCGTCCACAAGAGCGAGCGCGGGATCCCGATGATGCAGCCCGAGCGGGTCAAGGTGGTCCGCGAGCGCTACCTCGCCCGCGGCGCCGAGCACGACCTGCCGCCCGAGTTCTCCTCCGACCTCTTCGACCTGCTGATCTCGACCACCTGCCGGCTCGAGGACGAGCTGATGGACGAGCTGGCGGCGCAGGAGGGGAGGGACGCGGCATGAGCACGCTGCCTCCCGGTGCCCGGATGCCCCGCGCCCTGCAGGCGGTCGGTTGGACGCAGCGCCCGCTGCCCTGGCTGGAGAAGTGCCAGCGCCGCTACGGAGACACCTTCACGCTGCGGATCCGCCACTACGGCGACTGGGTGATCCTCGCCGACCCCGACGACGTGAAAACCGTCTTCACGGCGGGCAGGGCGGTCGGGGTCGACACCGCCAACCCGCTGCTCGGGCCGCTGCTCGGCCCGCGCTCGGTGATGCTGCTGGAAGAACCGGAACACATGACCCGGCGCAAACTGATGCTGCCCTCTTTCCACGGCAGCGCGGTGCAGGCCGACGCCGAGATGATGGCGGTGGTCGCGCGGCAGGAGATCTCCCGCTGGCCGGTCGGGGAGCCGTTCGCGCTCTGGCCGCGGATGCAGGACATCACCCTCGACGTGGTCATGCGCGCCGTCTTCGGCCCCGACTCCGAGTCCCCGCGTCTGCAGCCGCTGCGCGAGCGCCTGCGCGGCCTCACGACCTGGATGAACGAACCGCGCAACCTGGCGATGCTCGCCGCCTTCGGGCCCGGCTGGGTGATCCGCAGCCGCGGCTACCGCGAGGCGATGGGCGCGGTCGAGGAGGCGGTGATGGCGGAGGTGCGGCGACGCAAGGCCGAAGCGGACGGGGGCGAGATGGGGGTCGTCTCGATGCTCGTCCAGGCCCGCTACGAGGACGGCTCGCCTCTCTCCGACCAGGACCTGCGCGACGAACTGGTGACGCTGCTCTCCGACGGGCCGACCTCGAGCACGCTCGCCTGGACCTTCGAGCGGCTGCTGCGCCACCCCGACAAGCTGGAAAAGCTGCGCGAGGACATCCTCGGCGGCGACGGCTCCTATCTCGACGCGGTGGTGAAGGAGACGCTGCGGCTGCGGCCGCCGGTGCCGGTGGTCGTCCGCAACCTGCTGGAGCCGCTGCGGCTCGGCGGCTACGAGCTGCCGGCGGGGACGACGGTCGCCCCCTGCATCCACCTGATCCACCGCGACGAGCGCCACTACCCCGAAGCGCACCGCTTCTGTCCTGAGCGCTTCGTCGGCAAGCAGCCCGGCACCTACACCTGGATTCCCTTCGGCGGCGGCGTCCGTCGCTGCCTCGCCGCCAGCTACGCCGAAATGGAGATGAAGCGGGTGCTGCGGATCGTCCTGGAGACGACCGAGCTGCGGGCGGTCGAGGACGACGCCGAGCGGGCGCGCAAAAGCGCGATCGCCTTCGCCCCCGACCAGAAGGGGCTGGTGATCGCCGAACCGAGAGAGCCGGAGCCGGCTGGGCCGCGCGCCCTGGCCCCGGTCTAGGGGGAGCCGTGAGCGAGAGCGACATCCTCATCGTCGGCGCCGGCGCCAAGGCCGCCGCGATCGCGGCCAAGGTGCACACGATCAACAGCCTCGGCCTCGGCGAGATCTCGATGACCGTGATCGAGAAAACCGAGCCCGCCGCCTCCTGGCTGGGTCGCAACGGGATGACCTCCGGCGAGGAGCCGCTGGCGATTCCGCCGATCAAGGACGTCGGCTTCCCGTACCAGAGCAGCCGCCAGTTCGGCGGCCTCGGCGACGACATCGACGCCGCCCTCCTGCCGCTGACCTGGCAGCGCTTCGCGATGGAGCGCCACGAATACGCGACCTGGGTCAACTCCGGCACGCCCTCGGTGATGCACCGCGACTACGGCGAGTACCTGGGCTGGGTGCTGGAACGGGCGACCGAGGGGGTGACGATCTACGACGGCCGCGTAACCGAGGTCTCGCTCAGCGATGGAGGGGATCGCTGGCAGGCCGAGGTCGCCGAGCGCGGCCGGCCGGAGGACCCGGAGCGCCACACCGGCCGCATCCTCGTCCTCACCGGCCCCGGCGTCCACCGCCACTTCCCGCACGACCCCGAGGTCGAGTCCCGGGTCTTCCACTGCGACAGCCGCCGCGAGGAACTGACCCGGATTCCCGAGGGCGAGCCGGTCGAGATCGCGATCATCGGCGGCGGGGAGAGCGCCCTCAGCGCCCTGGTCTTCCTGCGCGACCTGCGGCCGCAGGCGCGGCTCACCATCTACACGCCGACGCTGCCGTTGAGCCGCGGCGAGAGCTTCCTCGAGAACCGCGTCTTCGCCGACCCCGACAACGTCGACTGGGACCACCTGGACGTCGAGACCCGGCGGGACTTCGTCAAGCACTGCGATCGCGGCGTCTTCGACGCCAGCGTGCTGGAGCGGATCGCCGACGACGACCACCTCTCCTTCGTCTGCGGCCGCGCCCTCCACGTCTCCCTCGCCGGCGACGGCGAGGGAGCACTGCTCGAATTCGACAGCCCCTCCGAAGGGGAGACGGCTCAGCGTTATGACTTCGTCGTCAACTGCACCGGCTTCGACCTGCTGCGCCAGCTCCGCGGCCTCTTTCCCGACGGGGTCCGCGACGAAGTCGAAGAACAGTGCGGCCCGCTCTGGGACAGCCCGCCGAAATTCGAGGTCCCGATCGGCCGCGGTCTCGAACTGGAGGGAGTGCGGCCGCGCCTGCACATCCCCGGCCTCGGCGGCCTCCGCCAGGGTCCCGGCTTCGCCAACCTCGGCAGCCTCGGGCTGCTCGCGAACCGGGTGCTGCAGCCGCTGCTGGAGGAACTGGAAGTACCAACTGCGCCGAATTCGGCAAAGATGCAGGACAAATCTCTATTACTCGATTAGGGAGGAACCAAGAGGATGTCAGGGATGAAGTCAGGTAAAGCTTGGGCTGCGCTGCTGTTGCTGGTGGCGCTGACCGCGCTGAGCGGCTGTGGATCCTCATCGGAGTCCTCCGATTCGGGCGGTGACGCGAAGCTGACCGGGGACGCCTGGCCGGGCGTCGACCAGGCAAGCACCCGGGAGGCGAAGGGCGAAATCAACCGGAGCAATGCCGCCAACCTGGAAGTCGCCTGGTCGCTGCCCTCGAAAGCGCAGAGCACCTACGGCGCCTACGCCACCAGCCCGGTGATCGCCAACGGCGTCATCTACATCCAGGATCTCGAATCCGCGGTGCAGGCGATCAGCCTCGACAGCGGCGAGGTGCAGTGGACGTGGCAGTCGGAATCCGCGACCCAGGGCCCGAACGGGGTTGTGGTCGCCGACGGCAAAGTCTTCGGCGCCACCGCCAGCGAAGCCTTTGCGCTCGACCAGGAAACGGGCAAGGAACTGTGGTCGGTGCCGGTGGCCGAAAGCCCGCTGGCGATCGACATGGCGCCTGGCTACAGCGACGGCCTCGTCTACGTCTCGACCGTCCCCGTCAACGTCAACTCCGAATACCAGGGCGGCGCCGTCGGCACCCTCTACGCGCTCGACGCCAAGACCGGCAAGAAGGCCTGGACCTGGGACACCGTCCCGAAGAGCCTCTGGGGGAACAAGAAGGAAAACTCCGGCGGCGGCCTCTGGTACCCGCCCTCCTTCGACGAAAAGGGTTCGATGTACGTCGGGACCGGCAACCCGGTTCCCTACCCGGGGACGCCGAAAGAGCCGTGGGGAGCGAGTAGGCCCGGGCCGAACCTCTGGACCAACTCGGTCGTGAAGCTGGACGCGAAAACGGGCAAGCTCGACTGGTACTACCAGGAGACCCCGCATGACCTCTACGACTGGGATTTCCAGAACTCGCCGATCCTGGCCGATGCCGGTGGTCGCGAAGTGGCGATCGGCTCCGGCAAGAACGGGATCGTCACCGCGGTCGACGCCAAGACCGGCAAGCCGGTCTGGAGCACGCCGGTCGGCAAGCACAACGGCCACGACGAAGACGGCGAGTACGCGATGCGCGGGCAGGTATCGAAGATCAAGAAAGGCGAAGTCCTGCCGGGCAACCTCGGTGGCGTGATCGCGCCGCCGGCGGCCAACGACACGACGGTCTTCGTGCCGATCGTCAACGGCGGCATCGAAGTGACGCCCGAACAGACCCTCAGCAACACCGCTACCCAGCAGGGCGGGATGGTTGCCCTCGACGTCAAAACCGGCAGAGTGCTCTGGGAAGAGGAATACCAGGCGGCTGCCTACGGCTCGCCGGTCGTCGTCAACGACGTCGTCTTCTTTGCGACGTTCGACGGCACCGTTCACGGCCTCGACGTCAAATCGGGGGGCGAAGTCTGGACGGCGAGCCTGCCGGCCGGCTCGAACAGCGGCGTCGCGGTCAGCGGCGACACCCTCGTGGTCCCCGCCGGGATCCCCGCCGCCGAAGGCCAGCAGCCGGAACTGGTCGCCTTCAAGCTGAAGTAGCGCCCGGAGGTTCAGCCATTGGCCCGAGTCGGGTATGACTCGGGCCAATGGCGACTCCGCGCAGCGCCGGCATCCTCCTCTTCCGCCGCAAGGGTGACGGGACGGAGTTCCTCCTGGTTCATCCCGGTGGGCCGTTCTGGGCGCGCAAAGACGCCGGTGCCTGGACGATTCCGAAGGGACAGATCGAGGAGGGGGAGGAACCGCGCGCCTGCGCCGTCCGTGAGCTCGAAGAGGAGCTCGGCGCCGCGCCGGCGATCGACCTCGCGGAGCTGATCGAGCTCGGCTCGATCAAGCAGCGGGCGGGCAAAGTGGTCGAAGCCTGGGCGGCGGAGGCGGAATTCGACCCGGCGACGCTCGCCAGCAACACCTTCAGCATGGAGTGGCCGCCGCGCAGCGGCAAGCAGCAGGAGTTCCCCGAGGTCGACCGGGCCGAGTGGTTTGACCCGACGGCGGCGCGGGAGAAGATCCTCCCCGCGCAGGCGGAGTTGCTCGACCGCCTGTACGAGCGGCTCGGCTAGATCGGCGCGCCCGAGCGGTTCGGCAAGGCCCGCTGAGCCAGCAGCGTCATCGTCCCGCCGACGATCAGCAGGGTGACGTTGATGACGAGGACGACGAGGGCGCCGAGGGCGTGCTCGATGCCGCCGGCGCCGAGGGCGACGCCGAGGTAGGCGGAGGCGGGAATCGTCGTCACCGAGATCGCGACGCCGACGGCGGCGCTGGCCCGGGTCTCGAAGGCGAGCATCCCGGCGACGCCCGCGGCGAGAGCGACGAGCACGGTCGTGTAGTCCGTCTTGGCGAGGGTGCTGAGGGCGCTTTCCTCGACCTCGAAGCCGTCGGGGAGGAAGCCGGTCCATTTGAGCAGGGCGCTGAGGACCATCGCCGTGACGACGACGAGGCCGAGCCCCATCACCAGGGTGAAGAAAGCGCGACGGGCGAGCCCGAACCGCCGCCGCACCAGCCCCACCGAGGTGGCGCAGATCGGCAACAGGTCGGGGCTGACCGCCATCGCCCCGACGACAAGGATCGAGCTGCCGGTGATCACCCCGCAGGCGGCGATCACGGCGGAGACGGTGATCAGGGCGAGGTAGCGGGCGAGCAGGCGCGAGTTGGCTTTTGCCTGGCCGATTACCTCCACCCAGGAGAAGCCGTCGACCCCGCCTTCGCCGAAGTGGTGGCGGTGCTGGGGGGCGACCACCTCGACCCGGGTGAGGACGTAGTCCTCGCCGCCGATCCCGAACTCGTCGACCGCCTCGACCAGCCGGTCGGCGGCGATCGGCTCGACGTCGGCGACGAAGACGAAGGCGGCAGAGGGGGCGGAGGTGTCCGGCTGCTGGACGACCCTGCTGACACCCTCGAGCTCGCGGAGCAGCGCTCCGAACTCGTCTGCCTGATGGTGGGCGACGGAGGAGCGCAGCCTCAGCATCGGGTGGTCAGGAGACGAGCTTCAGGACTTTGAAGGCGCGGTCGCCTTTCGGCGTCTCGACCTTGACCGTCGAACCGACCTTGGCGTCGAGTAGCGCCCGCCCGATCGGCGACTCTGCCGAAAGCCGCCCTTCGGCGAGGTTCGCCTCGGTCGAGCCGACCAGCGTCCAGGCGTTCGTCTCGCCTTTGGATTCGTCCAGCACCTCGGCGGTGCGGCCGAAGGAGAAGAAGTCGCTGTCGAGCGCCGAGACCTCGACCACGACCGCGTTCCGCAGCCGTTCCTGGAGCCGCTTGATTTTGGTCTCGAGGTGCGCCTGGTCCTCTTTGGCGACGTGATACTCGGCGTTCTCCTTGAGGTCGCCCTCCTCGCGGGCGACCTTGATCCGCGCCGCCATCGCTTTGCGCGCCGGGCCTTCGAGCTCGGCGAGCTCGGCTTTCAGCTCTTCGATCCCGGCCTGGGTGATCGGCTCACCGGTCTGCTCCTGCGGGCTCATCCACGGGAGCGTGCCAGATCTCAGTCGCCGCTGTTGCCTGCCGTGAAGGCGGAGGCGAAGGAGCGGACTTTGGCACCCCCGGCACCGGCCAGCGGTTCCAGCGCGAAGAGATCCTCGATCGAGCGCAGCAGCGAGTAGGGGTCATAGGCGGCGCCGTCGGTCGCCCCGGGGGCGAGCAGCGGCGAGACGAGCAGGCCGCCGACCTTGTTCGGGTCGACCGGCGGCGCGGCCGGGTCCACCGGCGGGGCGGGGTCGGCCGCGCCAAAGCTGACAATCAGCAAGCCGTCTTTCTTGTAGGCGGGGGAAGCGAGGACTTCCGGCACCACTTTGGCGAGGAAGGCATCCGCGGCGGCGGCGCCGTCGGCCGTCCCTTCCGGGCAGCTGCCGCGGAAGCCGGCGTTGCAGAGGCTGGGGGAGACGTAGGAGAGGTTCGGCGTCAGCTCGGCCTTCTTCAGGTCCCCGGCGAGCTCGTCCAGCGGCACGTCGTTTTCGTCGCAGTCGCCTAGGTCGAGCAGCGAGTGGAAGAAGAGGAACGGGTTGAGGCGGGAGGAGTAGCCGTCGGGGGTCGTCAGCTCGCCCGCTTCGGGTTCGGGGTGGACGCAGCTCTCGGGTTTGCCCGTTTCGTCGGTCATCCCTTCGAAGTAGCCGTGCCAGCTGAGCTGGCGGCCGACGAGCTGGTCGGCGAGGCTCAGCGTTTCGACCTCGTAGACGCACTCCTCGTAGGCCGGGCAGCCGGCCTTCGCCGCCGCGCTCGGCGCCTGGCCGCTGACGGCGGCGATGCCGTTGGGCAGCGGGGCGGGGTCGAGCAGTGAGTAGTTGGTCAGCAGCACCCCTTGTTCGCGCAGCTCGCCCGAGAGGTAGGGCATCTGCGAGGTCGCCCCGAAGGCGGCCTCGTAGCCGGGGCTGGCGAGGGAGATCCAGAAGACGTGCCCGACCGGGCCGGCTTCCGGGGCTTCCGGTTCGGTTGGCTTGCTGACCGGCGCTTCGGGTTCGGGGGCGGGGGCTTCGGGAGCGGGCGCCGGCGCGGGAAGCGGCCCGGAGGAAGCCGCTTCCGCGCTTGGTGCCGGCGCTGGGGAGGAAGGGGTCGGGGCTTCCGGCGCCGCCGCAACGGGGGCGGCGGCGACCGCGGCGGGTTCTTCTTCCAGCAGCGTTCGCACCGCGGCGGCCGCAAATGGGCTCGTGCCCGCAGAGCCGCTGGCGCCGACGGCGACGATGCCGGTGGTGGCGACGAGCGAGGAGGCGACCAGCAGCGAGAAGCGCTTGCCGGTGAGGCTGGCGGCGGCCGCGACCGCCTTCTGCGTCGCTCCGGAGAGGAGGCTCACGCCGCCACCTCCGTCGCCGGCGCCAGGGAGCTGCCGCACTGCGGGCAGAAGCGGACGGCGGGTCCGTAGGGCGAGCCGCAGCTGGGACAGAGGCCGGCGGCGTCGGAGCGCTCGAGCTCGAGCAGGCGCTCGACCGCGAGCAGCTCGGCGTCGACCCGCTGCAGCTCGGCCGCTTTGCGGGTGAGGACGTCGAGGCGGACGTGGTCGCGGATCGCCATCTCGTAGAAGGCGCCGCCGAGGTCAGCCTGCATCACCGTGAACTTCTCCAGCAGCCGGTCGCGCTGGCCGACCAGGTCCTTGTTCTCAGGCGTGGGTGCAGGGGAGGGCGCGGGTTTCGCCTTCGGTTTCAGGTTCGGCAGCTTCACGGTTCCACCCCCGAGGGCGCCGGGGCGCTGCCGCCGCCTTCGCCGCCGACGACGATCACGTCGGGCAGGTTCTGCTGGGCCTTGATGTAGTTCTCGCCCGTCTGTTCGGGGTTTTCTTCGACGGCTTTCGTGTCTTCCGCTTCCTTCTGGGCGGAGGCCTTGAAGTTGGTGACTTCGTGGACGTCGCCGTTTTCGGTGTGGGCGATGACTTTGCCCTCGCCTTTGGCTTTGTCTTTGTCGCCCTTGGCGGCGTTTTTGGCTTTGGTCGCGGTGGCGGCAGTCGGTGCGGCCGCGGTCGCGGTGGCGGTCGGACGTTCGCGCAGCGCCTGCAGCAGCGCCTCGTTGTCGCCACCGCCGTCGGAGCCGCTGCGGCCGACGACGACGCCGAGCCCCACTGCCAGCGGCAGCAGGGCGAAGAAGGCGACGGCGGCGGCGCGGCTGGTCGGGCTTGGTTTCGCCGCCGGCCGGGCCAGCGGCCGCCGCGCCCGTTTGCTCATCGCCGCGAAGTAGCGGGAGGACGGGTTGGCGCCGTTACCCCGCCGCGCCGCGCAGTTGACGCAGTAGCGCTGCTGGGGGTCCATCGGCGCCCCGCACTCTTCGCAGGCCTCGAAGGCCTGCGGCCGCCGGGTTGGCTCGAGCTCGCTCACGGTCATCCCTTCTCCTTCTCGTCCTTACGCTGCTGCTTCTTCTTCTGCTGGCGCTTGTCGCGCTGCTTGAGGATGCGGGCGGATTCGGCTCGCTGGGCCTCGGCTTTTTCCTGCGTCGTCTCGCAGCCGGCCAGGCCGGCGACGGCGATCGTGCCGCCGAGGACGAGGACCGCCACTTGCCTTTTGCGGCTAACCGAAGGCACCGCTCACGTACTCCTGGGTCCGTTTCTCGCGGGGCGAGCCGAAGAGGGCGGTGGCGCTGTTGTACTCGACCAGGTCGCCCAGGTACATGAAGGCGACGTGGTCGGCGATCCGGTACGCCTGCTGGAGGTTGTGGGTGACGATGACGACGGCGACGTCGTCGCGCAGCTTCACGATCAGGTCCTCGATCACCTGGGTGGATTTCGGGTCCAGCGCCGAGCAGGGCTCGTCGAGCAGCAGCACCTCCGGCTCGGCCGCGAGGGCGCGAGCGATGCAGAGCCGCTGCTGCTGGCCGCCGGAGAGCTTCAGCGCCGGGTGGTCGAGGTTGTCTTTGACCTCCTCGAAGAGGCCGGCGCGGTCAAGCGCGCTGTGCACCTTCGGCTCCAGGCCCTTCTTCCGCGCCCGCCGCGATCCCTGCTCGCGGAGGACGTAGGCGATGTTGTCGAAGACGCTCATCGGGAACGGGTTCGGCTGCTGGAAGACCATCGTCACCCGGCGCCGCAGCAGGGTCGGCTCGATCTCGGTGATGTCGACGTCGTCGAGGAGGATGCGGCCGGTAAGCGTCGCCGAGGTCGTCAGCTCGGTGAGCCGGTTGAGCGAGCGCAGGAGCGTCGTCTTGCCGCAGCCGGAAGGGCCGATCAGGGAGAGGACCTCGCCCTGCCGGACCGGCAGCGAGACGCGCTTGACCGCTTCTTTGGCGCCGTAGTGGACCGAGACTCCGTCGACCTCCATCCGCCGGATCGAGAACTGGGGCGCGCCGACCGAGCGCTTGGCGGCGGTGAAGCCGCTCTGCTGCGGTGCGTCCCCGCTGCTCGGGGCAAGCGGCTCCGTCGCCTCCTTCGCCGCCGCCGGGTCCTCCAGCTTCAGCCGCCGGATCGGCGGCGGCGCCAGGGGAGAGCCCGACCTGAAGGGGTCCATCGGCTCTCGTTGCTCAGACGCGTTGGGAGTCAGTGGCTCCACGTTCCTACCTTTCGGGCGCGGCGGTGGACGACGTCGACGGCCGCATTCAGGGCCAGGACCATCAGCAGCAGGACGAAAGCCGCCGCGTAGGCTTTCTGCGGCTGGTTGAGGTTCCCGGTGGGGGAGGCCTCGTAGACGAAGTTGGTCAGGGTGGTGCCGGCCCCGCGCAGGTAGTTGAGGGGGAAGCCGACGCCTTCGACCGGGGCGAAGTTCTGGGTGGCCCCGAGGAGGACGACGATGATCGCGGTGTCGCCGATGATCCGGCCGAGCCCGAGCATGGCGCCGGTTGCGACCTGGGGCCGGCAGGTGGGGAGGAGAATGCGGCGGGTCGTCGCCGCCTTCGTCTTCCCGACCGCGTAGGAGGCCTCGCGGACGTGGCGGGGGATCGAGTTCAGCCCCTCGCGGACGCTGGCGACGATCAGCGGCAGCGCCACCAGCGAGAGCATCGCCCCGGCGGCGAAGAAGGAGCGCCCGAAGACGACGCCTTCGGAGGAGCGGCTGAGGAAGCCGAGGGCGGTGCTGGAGAAGATCACCGTGCCGAAGAGGGCGAGGACGATCGAGGGGATGCCGGCGATCGCCTCGATCGTCATCTCGGTGAGGCGGGCCAGCGGAGCCGGCCGGCCGTACTCGACCAGCCAGACCGCGATCGCGATCCCGGTCGGCAGCGCCAGCGAGATCCCCATCACGGCGACGATCAGGGTGCCGAAGAGGGCGTCGGAGAAGCCGCCGGTTTCGCCCTCGCTGAAACCGGCGGCGGCCGGAGTCCAGAGCATCTCCGGGCGCAGGAACTTGATCCCCTGGACCAGCAGGTAGACGACGATCGCGACCGCGATCGCGCAGAAGAGCAACCCCAGCGCCCAGCAGATCGCGAGGCCGATGCGGTCGACCAGGGCCCAGGTGGCGGTGCCCTCGACGGCCCCCTTGTCGCCGGCTTTGCCCTTGCCTCTGAGCAGCAGCATCAGGCGGTCCCGTATTTCTGCATCGCCCGCCGGGCGAAGTAGCCGGTGATCGAAAAGGTCGCGGCGGAGAAGAGGAGGACGGCGGCGATCGCGAACAGGGTCGCGTTGGCCGGCGGCGAGCTCAGCTGGTCGATGTTCTTGACGATCGTCGGCGCCAGCGGCCGCGAGGGCTCGTAGATGAAGATCAGGCCGTCGGCCGGGTTCGGCGCGAAGCCGACCGAACCGGAGATCATCGCCAGCATCACCGCCTCGCCGATCGCCCGGGCGGTTGCGAGCACGGTGCCGGCGACGATCGCCGGGCGGGCGCTGCGGACGCCGATCTTCCAGGTCGTGCGCCAGCGGTTGACGCCGAGGGCGAGCGATCCCTCGAGCCAGCCGGGTTTCACCGCCCGCAGGCCGTCGCTGAAGATCGAGACCATCAGCGGCGCGATCATCACCGTCAGCACCAGAGTCGCCGCCAGCAGGCTGTAGCCGGTGAGGGAGATGACACCGGCGACCGAGGCCTTCTGCGGCTCACTGACCAGGTGGTTGCCGATGAACGGGACGAGGACGACGACGCCGATCAGGCCGTAGATCACCGAGGGGACGCTGGCGAGGAAGCGGATCACCGGCTGCAGCACGTTGCTCATCCAGTCCGGCGAGAACTCGACGATGAAGACGGCGACGAAGAGGGCGGAGAAGAGGCTGATGAGAACGGCGCCGCCGGTGATCAGCAGCGTGCTCCAGATCAGCGGCCAGGCGTGGAAGGTGTAGACGTATTCGAGCCCGTTCTGGCCGGAGAGGAAGATCGCGTTGAGCTGGTCGTCGACGTTGCCGCCGGGCCCGAACCAGGCGAGGCCGTTATGGGAGAACGAGGGCCAGGCGTGGACGAAGACCGTGACGATCAGCGCCAGCAGCAGGCCGACGACCCCGACGACCAGCGCGCCGAGCATCCGCTCGACGCGCTGGTCTGACCACTTCGGGCCGTACTCCTGGGGGAACTGCTCGTCCAAGGCCTACTTCTTGTTGAAGGCGGGAACCCCGCCGGCTTTGGCGATTACCGATCCGGCGAGCGGGCTGCGTCGCGCCCAGTCGACGAACTTGAGCAGCGCTTTCGGGCTCTGGCTGCCGTCGCCCGGCAGGACCAGGAACAGGTAGCGCGAGAGCGGGTACTTGAGCGGCTCGACGCTGATCTTGCTCGGTGCGCAGGGAACGCCGTTGACCTTGAGGGGCTTGAGGCCCTTCTTCTGCCAGGCGAGCCCGGCGTAACCGATCGCGTTCGGGTCCTGCTTGACCGCGTTGACGACGAGGCCGTCGGCGGTGAGCGCGTTGACGTTGGACGCCGGCGGCTCGTTGCCGAGGACGGCCTGGAGGAAGAAGTTGTAGGTCCCTCCGTTGGTGTCGCGGCCGACCGGGTCGATCGTCGTGCCGAGGCTCGAGCCCACCTGGCTCCAGTTGGTGATCAGGCCCCGGTAGATGTCGTGGGTCTGCTGGATCGTGATGTTGCTGAGCGGGTTCTTCGGGTTGACGTCGAGGCAGAGCCCGTCGAGGAACATCTTGATGTAGGTGGTCCCGGCATCGCTGGGAAGCGGGGTGCGAGCCTGACCTGCGAACTGGCTGGTTCCGTTCTGGACGTCTTTGACGCCGGCGTTGCCTCCGTTCGGCGTGTAGACGAAGTGGACCTTCTTGTTGACCTGCTTGGTGTAGGTCGCGAAGAGGGCCTGCAGCACAGGCTGCGCGGCCACGGAGCCCGACCCGATCAGGGTCACGGCACCGGCCGACGCCGGCGCAGCGAGCCCCAGGAGGGAGATCGCCGCTATGGCGAGGGTCTTGATTCTCATACGGGGGTGAGTCCTTTCTGCCGGGATAAAACGAGTTTGTTGACCAACTACGTCGCAAAACCCTAGCAGCTTCTGTACCTTCCTGAGTCACTTAGTAAAGAAGGCCATCCGAGGGCGCCCGGCAAGCCAGGAGGCCGCAGACATGGAGGACCAATTGTTGAAGAGAAGACTGTCCACCCCCCGAGCCGCGACGGTCGTCGTGCTTGCGGCGGCCGTCGCCGTCTCGGTCACGGTGGTGCCCTCGGTCGCCCAATCGTTCCTGACCAGCCAGCAGGCTTCGAAGGTGTACGTGAGCAACAAGAAGGCGTCGCAGCTCTACCTGAAGAAAAAGGCCGCCTCGAATCTGTACGTCGCCAAGTCGGCGGCGCCGCGGCCGCCGGTCGTCGGACTCGCCGCCGGCAGCGCCCAGTACGGGCCCGTCTCGGCGACCTCGGCCGGATTCATCCCGACCGCGTTCACCTCGTTCGCGACCAAGGCCGAAGTCAGCTCGGCGGTGATCACCTTCTCGGGACAGGCGACCTGCACGGCGCCGAAACCGGGAGCAGACCAGGCGTGCCCGGTCCAGATCCTGGTCGACGGCCAGGCGACCGGGAAAGTCAACTTCGCCCCGGCCACGGCCGAGTCGCCGACGCCGGTTCCCGTCGTCCAGACGGTCGTCCAGACGGGGGTCCTGCTCAAAGGTGGCCACACGATCGCGGTCCAGTACGCAGGTGCCAAAAACGTCACCTTTGCGCTGAAAAACTGGAACCTCGCCGTCGAGGCCTACCCTCAGCCCGACGAACCGCTCCAGCTCGAGGAGACCAGCGGTGGCTCCAAAGGCGGCAGCTCGAAGAGCTCCAGGTAAGGAGCCGGAAGCGAAAGAGCCCGGATCGCCGTCGAGTGCGATCCGGGCTCAGTTTTCACAGCCGGGAGATTCAGCGCTGTCGTCCATGACCTAGCGCTGGGGGCGGGGGAGGCCGTCCCCAAGGATCAACCGCGCCCGGTAGAAGAGCGCCTCATCGGCCCCGTTCAAGGCCGACTCCCGATTATCGGTCTGCGTAGTCCGGTTCTGCCCAGTTCCAGCCGGATTCTCATCCCGCACCAGCCCGGCCAGCCGACCCCGTGACCGGAAGGTGGTCGTAGGTACTCGCTTGGTCACTCTGTCTCCTTTCTTGCTTTATAGACCAACTAAGTCAAGAATAGCAAAGACAGAACAACTCAAACAAGCCAAGACCCACCTCGCGTGGCACCACGTGTTGAGGGAGGGCCCGGTGGGGGTCCCTGGGTACTTGGCACGGAGCCGCGCCAACGCGGTGGCGGGCGACAGCCAAAGGGCGATCCACGCGGCGGAGGTGCTCCCAGGGACCCCCACCGGGCCCTCCCCTACCAACAACAAGCAATGGCGAGGTGGGGCGGGGCGTCACCCGGCAAGAAGACGCCCCACCCCGTCGCCCCTTCAGACGGCTGCAGGTAAACCTGCGTCGCCGCCGTCCTGGGACCCGAGGGGAGTCGAGGCCCCTTGGGGTTGGGACGGCGAGCCACCGTTGAAGCTTTTGGCCTGGATCGGGCGCAGGTAGGCGATCTGGCCCTCCCGCAGCTCCAGGCGCTGGAGTTCGTTGCGGGTCAGCTGCGCCCAGACCTCGGTCCCATCGTGGAGGACGAGCTCGACCCGGACCTCGAAGCCGAGGGTGACGATCCGCTGGACCATGCCCTCCTGCGTGCGGTCGTCGGGGTCGAGGACGACCTCCATGTCGTGCGGGCGCACGAAGTCGTCGCCGAGCTGGTTGACCTCGCCGACGAAGCTCATCACGAACTCGTTGGCCGGGTGCTCGTAGAGGTCGTCGGCGGTGCCCGACTGCTCGACGCGGCCCTCGTTCATCACCACCAGCTGTCCGGCGACGTCCATCGCCTCTTCCTGGTCGTGGGTGACGAAGATCGTCGTCACGTGCATCTCCTCGTGGAGGCGCCGCAGCCAGGTCCGCAGGTCCTTGCGCACCTTCGCGTCGAGCGCCCCGAACGGCTCGTCGAGGAGCAGCACCTGCGGCTCCACCGCGAGCGCCCGGGCCAGCGCCATCCGCTGCCGTTGCCCGCCCGAGAGCTGGGAGGGGAAGCGGCCGGCGAGCCCGTCGAGCTGGACCAGCTGCAGGAGCTCGTGGACGCGGTTCGAGGTCTCGGGCTTCTTCCACTTGCGGATCTTCAAACCGAAGGCGACGTTGTCGTACACCGTCATGTGCTTGAAGGCGGCGTAGTGCTGGAAGACGAAGCCGACGCCGCGCTGCTGCGGCGGTTTGCGGGTGGCATCGTCGCCGTTGATCGTGACCAGACCCGAATCGAGATCCTCGAGCCCGGCGATCGCCCTCAGCAGGGTTGACTTGCCCGAGCCGCTGGGCCCGAGAAGCGCGGTCAGGGATCCGTCCGGGACCTCAATCGAGACGTCATTGAGGGCCTGAAAGTCACCGAAGCTTTTGTTTGCTCCCTCGACTGAGATTCCCATCAGGCGTCCTCCTTTCGTTTCAGCAGGTTCATTGCGAACAGGGTGATCAGCGCCAGCAGAGCCAGCACCAGGGAGGCGCCGTAGGCGCCGGTTGAGTTGAAGTTGGCGTACTGCTTCTCGACGAACAGCGGCAGCGTCTGGGTCTCGCCGTTGATCGAGCCGGAGACGATCGTCACCGCGCCGAACTCGCCCAGCACGCGGGCGGTGGTGAGGACGACGCCGTAGGCGACGCCCCAGCGGACGGAGGGGAGGGTGATTTTCCGGAAGGTCTGCCAGCCGTTGGCGCCGAGGGTGGAGGCCGCCTGCTCCTGGTCGGTGCCGATCTCCTGCAGCACCGGCACCGTCTCCCGCACCACGAAGGGCAGCGAGACGAAGATGCTCGCGAGGACCATCCCCGGCACCGAGAAGAGGATTTTGATCCCTTCTTCGCCGAGGAAGGCGAACCAGCCGCCGGTCCCGTAGAGGAGGTAGAGCGAGAGGCCGATGACGACCGGGGATACCGCGAAGGGGAGGTTGATGATCGCGTCGATCACCGGGTTCGCCTTCGACTTGTGGCGGACCAGCAGCAGCGCGCAGCCAACCCCGAAGATCGTGTTCAGCGGCACCGCGATCACGACCATCAGGAGGCTCAGCTTCAGCGCGTGGAGGCCGTCCGGCGAGGTGATCGCGTCGAGCGGCGGGCCGATCCCTTCTTCGAAGGTCTTGTAGAAGATCATCACCAGCGGGATCAGCAGCAGCATCGTCAGGTAGCCGAGCCCGAGGAACCGCAGGCCCCAGCGGCTGGCGGGGTTGGCGCTCACTTGGGACCTCCTGCGGCGTCGGGGGTAACGGTGGGGAGGAAGTCGGTACCGCCGCGGTCATGCCGGATCGCCCAGCGCTGGATCAGCGAGACGGAGGCGAGCAGCAGCAGCGAGGCGACGAGCAGCACGACCGAGACCGCTGCCGCCCCGACCTCGTTGCCGGACTCGACCTGGTTGCGGATGAAGACCGAGGAGACGGTCGTATCCGGGTTGCCGCCGGCGAAGAGGAGGACCGAGCCGAACTCGCCGAGGGCGCGGGCGAAGGCCAGCGCCACTCCCGCGGCGAGGCCGGGGAGGAGGTTGGGGAAGATGATGCGGCGGAAGATCGTGAAGTTGCCCGCTCCCAGCGAGGCCGCCGCGGCCTCCATCTCGCGGTCCATCTCCAGCAGCAACGGCTGCACGGCGCGGACGACGAAGGGCAGGGTGACGAAGCAGAGGGCGACGACGATGGCAGTACGGGTGAAGGCGATATCGATGCCCAGCGGGCTGTCGGCGCCGTAGAGCGTCAGCAGGATGAGGCTGGCGACGATCGTCGGCAGCGCGAAAGGAAGGTCGATGACGGCGTTGACGAGGCTCTTGCCCGGGAACTTGTCACGGACGAGGAGCCAGGCGAGGATCGTGCCGAAGACGCCGTTGACGGCGACCACGATCAGCGAGCAGATGACCGTCAGCTCGAGCGACTTCTTCGCCAGCGGCGAGGTCACCTGTTCCCAGAAGTGGCCGAGGCCGAGGGAGAAGGCTTCGCTGGCGACGGCGGCCAGCGGCAGCAGCACCATCAGGCTCAGATAGAGCATGACCATGCCGCCGCCGAAGCCGACGCCGAGACCGGGCAGGCGGATGCCTGCCCGGTGCTGGCTTGGAGCGGGGAGGTTTGCCGGGTGTGCCTCCATCAGCCGCTCGTTGAGACCCCGAGTTCCTTCTCGATCTCCGCGACCGAGCCGGTTTCGTCATCGAAGAACTCGTCGTTGACTTTGCCCCAGCCGCCGAAGTCGGCGATGTGGAACAGGTCTTTCGGAGTCGGGAACTGCTTCTCGTCGACGAGTTTCGGGTTGACCGGCCGGTAGCCGTTTTCAGCCCAGATTTCCTGACCCTCATCCGACCAGACGAAGTCGAGGAAGTCCTGCGCGGCAGGCTCCGGGGCGTCTTTGGTGACGGCGATCGGGGTCTCGATCAGGAGCGTCGCCGGGGGCACGACGTATTCGACGTCTTCGCCCTCTTCTTCGGCCTTGATCGCCTCGTTCTCGTAGCTCAGGAGGACGTCTCCCTGGCCCTGGGTGAAGGCCGAGAGGGCGTCGCGACCGCTGCCCGGCTGGGCGACGGTCTTCTCGAGCACGGTGCGAACCTCGTCAAGCGCCTGGTCGGGCGATTTGCCGGCCTCGATCGCGTTGCCGTAGACGGCCATGATGTTCCAGCGGGCCGAGCCGGAGCTGAACGGGTTCGGGGTGATGACGTCGACGTCCTTGCTCTGCAGGTCGTCGAAGGTCTCGAGGCCCTCGGGGTTGCCGCTGCGGACGACGAAGACCACGACCGAGTTCTGGGCGATGCCCTTGTACTGGTTCTGGTCCCAGTCTTTGGCGACGATTTCGCCTTCTTCGACGAGCCGTTCCATGTCGCCGGCCTGGGAGAAGTGGACTACAGACGCGGGCTGGCCTGCGGCCACCGCACGGCTCTGGTCGCCGGAGGCGCCGAAGGAGTTGCTGAAGCTGACGCCGGAGCCTTTCGAGCTCTCCTCAAAGGCAGGCTCGAGCGCTTCGGTGTAAACGGCTTCCGGGGTGGAGTAACCGACGACGTCAAGCTTGCCGCCACTTCCTCCGCTGTCTCCAGAGGAGCCGGTGGTGTCATCACCACCGCCACATCCAGCGGCGAAGACTGCGAGGAGCAGGACGAGAAGCGCGGCCGGGAGGCCGATCTTCACGCCGCGCCGCCGGGTAGTGCGAGCGTTCCGCATCTAAAAGTTTCCTTCCTATGTCGACTAACTTACGTTCTTGAGTGACTTACTGCTCAATGAGGGCGGCACCGTAGCACAAAGTCGATCGGGAAAGTCTGGAATCCTGATCTGGATTCCGGGATTTGAGGTCAACAATCCCGATCCGGGATAGGGTGGGCCGATGAGCGTCGACGCGTTTCGCACGCCGGAGGAGCTGCTCGAGGGGCTGCCGGACTACCCGTTCCAGTCCCGCTACCGCGAGGTCGACGACCTGCGGCTGGCGCACCTCGACGAGGGGGAGGGGGAGCCGGTCGTCTTCTTCCACGGCGAGCCGACCTGGTCGTTCCTCTGGCGCAAGGTGATCCCGCCGGTGCGGGACGCTGGCTACCGCTGCATCGCCCCCGACTACGCCGGCTTCGGCCGCTCCGACAAGCCCACCGACCTCGGCTGGTACACCTACGACCGCCACGTCGAGCTGATGACGGCGCTGCTGGAGGAACTCGATCTCCGCAACGCAACCGCGGTGGTCCACGACTGGGGCGGGCCGATCGGGTTGCGGCTGGCGGTCGAGAACCCCGACCGGATCTCGCGGCTGGTGATCATGGAGACGGGCCCCTTCACCGGTCATCAGAAGATGAGCGACACCTGGCTCGCCTTCCGTGACTTCGTCCGCAACAGCGAGGACGTGCCGGTCGGCTTCCTCGTCAAAGGCGGCTGCAAGGAGGACCCGGGCGACGAGGTGATCGCCGCCTACGACGCGCCCTACCCCGAGCCCGCGGCAAAGGCCGGTGCCCGCGCCTTCCCGCTGATCCTGCCGACCGAGCCCGATGCCCCTGGCGCGGCCGAGGGCAAACGGGTCGCCGATGCGCTGCGCGACGACGAGCGCCCGGCGCTGGTGCTCTGGGCCGATTCAGACCCGGTGCTGCCCTTCTCGGTCGGCGAGCGGGTCTCGAGTCAGTTGAACTTCCCGCCGCCGCGGCCGATCGAGAACGCCTCGCACTTCCTCCAAGAGGACGCAGGCCCGGAGATCGGCGCGATCATCGCCGAGTGGCTGCGAGCCGGCTGAGCAGGTCGCTCATCTGCTCGTGCGAGTAGTTGTGGAGTAACTGCACCCGGCGCGGGGGTTCGTCGTCTTCCAGCCAGGTGACGGTGCCGGGCCAGTAGGAGTTCGGCGGTCTGCCGGGTTGGTGGAAGGCGGTGGCGAAGACCCAGCTGCCGGTGTTGTGGAGGCGGCCGCCACGTGGCAGCTCCCACTCGGGTTCGCTCGAGAGCGGTCCGCCGCGGTGGGTGTGGCCGTTGATCACGTGGACGTCGTCGATGCCGAGGCGAACGGCCAGCTCGGTGGCGGCGTCGACGCCGGTCCGGAAGATCGCCTGCGTGGACACGTCGGGCGAGAAGTCGGCGTGGAGGAGGCCGTTGAGGCCGTGGATCGCAAGCGGGAAGCCGGCGCGGGCGCCGCGGGCGCCGAGGGTCGTCTTCCTCTCTTCGCCCGCCAGCACCTCCCAAGCCCGCTCGAACGGGCCGTTGCGGCGGCGCCTGATCGGCATCACCTGGGCGAGTCCGTAGGCGAAGCCGTAGAGGGGCCGGAGAATGCGCTCGTAGTCGGTCGGGCTGGTGCGGGCGGGGAGCGGGTGCGAGAGGCGAGCCATCAGCGCCGCGGCGATGCACTCGGCGCGAGGCAGCATCAGGTGGGCGTCCATGTAATGGCCGTGGGTGGCGTAGACGTCCTCGCGCAGCCAGACCCCCGGATAGGCGACCTCGAGGCTGGCGCGGCCGAGCCAGCCGTCGACCTTCGCCGCCGGGCCGGTCGGGGCGTGGTGGTGCTCCAGGCCCAACGGCTCGCCCGCGATCGAGAGCCCGTCGAGCAGCGGCTCGGCGAGTCGGTGGTCGTGGTTGCCGGGGACGAGTGTCACCTCGGCCTCGCCGATCGCCTCCCCGAGCTCCTCGAAGAAGGGGCGGGCGCGCTCCAGCGAGGGGCCGAGTGGCAGGTTGCGCAGCTCGATCACGTCGCCGAGCAGGATGAGGCGGTCGGCGCCGGCGAGCTCCTCCAGCAGCAGGCGCCGCACGGCCGGGTCCCGCAGCACGTCCTCGTCGGAGGCGACGCCGAGGTGGAGGTCGGAGATGATCGCCGTCCGCACCCGCGCGAGTATGACGTTTGGCTGCTCAGCCAGCCCGGGTACCATCGCGAGATGCACGAGTTCTCCGAGGAGCTTTTCGCGCCCAGCAACGGCATCGAGCTCTGCTACCAGGAGATGGGGGACCCCGACGGCGAGCCGCTGCTCCTGGTGATGGGCCTGGCGACGCAGATGATCGCCTGGAGCGACGAGTTCTGCGCGCTGCTGGCCGAGCGTGGCTTCCGCGTCGTCCGCTTCGACAACCGCGACATCGGCCGCTCGACCAAGATCAAGGCAGCCGGTGCGCCGAACCTGCTGGCGATGGCGGTCGGGCACCGCGGCAACGCGCCCTACTTCCTCAGCGACATGGCCACCGACACCTTTGGTCTGATGGACCACCTCGGGATCGAGTCGGCCCACCTGGTCGGCGCCTCGATGGGGGGGATGATCGTGCAGACGGCAGCGATCGAGAACCCCGAGCGGGTCCGCTCAATCACCTCGATCATGTCGACGACCGGCAGCCGGCGGGTCGGCCACCCGAGCTACAAAACCTTCGGCCTGCTCCTGGGCAAACCGCCGCGCGAGCGTGAGGCGGCGATCGAACGCGTCGTCAAGACGTTCAAAGTCATCGGCTCCCCGGGTTATCCGTTTGAAGAGGAGCGGATCCGCGAGATCGCCGCTCGGTCCTTCGAGCGCGGCCACAGCGAGGCCGGGATCGCCCGCCAGCTGCACGCGATCACCGCCTCCGGCGACCGCACCGCCCGCCTCCGCGAACTCGACCTTCCCGCCCTGGTCATCCACGGCAAGAACGACGTCCTCGTCAACCCCTCGGGCGGCAGGGCCACCGCCAAGGCGATCCCCGAGGCCCGCCTGAAGATGGTCGACGGCATGGGCCACAACCTGCCGCGGGCGCTCTGGCCGACCTTCGTCGAAGAGATCGCCGCGAACGCGGCGCGGGCGAAGGCGACCGCCGCAGCGGTCGCCTGAGTGCGGCTGAGAGGAGTCGAACCTCCACGAGCTTTCGCCCACACGGACCTGAACCGTGCGCGTCTACCAGTTCCGCCACAGCCGCGGGACGAGCCAATTTACCGGTTGCCGCCCTTGCGCCTCTCCCCGCCTAGCGGGACTTTCCTGTGACCAACGTCCCGCGCCCCCATCCGCCGGCTCGCTAAAATGCCCGCATCCTCGCCGCTATCGTCTAGGGGACTAGGACGCCGGATTCTCAGTCCGGAAACCGGGGTTCGAATCCCCGTAGCGGTACTCACGCGGGCCGCCCTGTTTTTTAGCAGCCGCCAATCGGTCCGGCGAATTGCGGGGCTCGTTCAGCGGCCCACTGGGCGACAGCGGTGGCCATACTCTGGCCGGTCTCGAAGCTGCCGTCGTTTGGAAGGGCAGCAAGGGTGACGACGGTCTCTTCACCACCGGTTTCGAGAACTCCCATCTGGCGTACCAGGTAGCGGCCGTCGGTACCCGGCCCCCAGCCGCCCTTCCAGCGAGCCGGCAGGCCGGCGGAGCCGAGGCCCCAGGTGTCGGAGCTGACTTCTCCCATCAGGTCGAGGACATAGTTGGAGGAAGTGGGGGAGCCGACGCAGCCGGCGGTCAGCTGGCTCATGAACAGCTCCTGCAACTCCAGGGACCATTCGGTTTGGCCGAAGGGGGTGAAGCCGTCACGCCCGATGCTCGACACCTGGGTGGTGGTGTCGCCGGCTTCGACTAGGACTTCGTCGACGGCTGCAGCCGCCCCTGCAGCGCCGCCATAGGCCGCTTCCAGGTCGCCGAAAAGGGATAGCGCTGCTTCATTGTCGGAGAGGGTTAGCGCACGGCGGATCTCGTCTGCCTGCTGAGAACTGAGGCCGCTTGGTCCGCCGGCCTGCTGCAGAACCCGTAGCACCACGGGCACCTTGCTAGTAGACCAAGCAGAACCCGTGGTGAGGCTGCCGGCGCTCGCCGCTGGTCCGGCACCCGGCGGACCTATCGCCAGCCCGGCCTGTCCTGGTAGAGAAGCCTCCAATTCGTCGAAGCCGGCAAGGCCGGTGCCGCCTCCCGCCGACCCGATCCCCTTCGGCTTGGGTCCGGCGTCGGAGGCAGGGGTTTGGAGGATCGCTTCGCGCGCCGTGCGAGCCTTTTCGGCCTGAAGCTTGCGCTTTAGCTGGGCCAGCCTGCGCGCGCGTTTTGCCGCCTCCAGTTGGCGCAGTTCGTGTTCGATCGCGCTGTCGCGCGAGGGGGAGTCAGGTCCGCCGCAGCTCGAAAGGATCACCCCGACGACGCCGAGGAGAACGAAGAAGGTAAGAACGCGCCGCAAGCGCTAGGGGAAGTAGACGGCCGCGTCGTTGCCACCGCTGCATTCGTGCGGAGATCCAGCGGTGCAGTACATCGAGTAGGCCTGTCCCGTCGTCGGACTGTAAGCGACCACCGTTCCCGAACCACTGCCGATTTCTTCGAAGTACGCCTGCTGTACGTTGACGGCGAACCCGCAGGTCGTGTTCCCGTTGGCCGAGAGAGAACCGCCGCAATTGCCGGAGCCGCTGCTGGACGATTCCTCCGGAGCGGGGGATGAACCAACCGCGGCCGCAGCGTTGCCCCCCTTGCCCTTCTTCAGTTCCTTCAGTTCCTTCTGGATCTGGCTGATTTTTGCCTGTTGCTTGGCTTTTGCCGCGCCCTGCTGACGCGCTGCTTCGATTTCCTCTTGACTGGCGCCAGAGTCGCCGCAGGCAGTCAGGACGAGGCTGAGGGCTGCGAGAGTAGCGAGGCCGAGCAGCAAAAATTTCGATGGAATGACTGTTGAATCAAGACGTACGTTCATTGGTACGTCTGAATCTATATCAGCCTTTCGAGCGCTGCCGAGCGCGGCGGTGGGCCTGAAGGCCGGCGCGGGGTGCGACAGTGAGCCAGTGGCATTCGGCAGGGGCGCCGTCAGTGGGTTCGTTGCGGTAGATCAGGCGGAAGCGTGGCTTTGCTTTGTGGGTCGGGATGTCGAATCGAACCCGGCGGCAGTTGGCTAGCTCGGGATGCAGACCTGGACCCATCAGCTCGCCGACGAAAGGATTGCCCTTGCATTCGACCAGTAGCTCGGCGATGCGACGCTTCAAGGCGTCGGCTTCGTCTTTGCCGGCTTGGTCACTGTCGGCGGCCGGGGTGGTCAGTTCCGCAACGTCGTCGAGAACGCCTTTGGCAAAGGTGACGCCCACTGCGCCGGGCGCTTTGCCGGTCATTACTCGGTGGGGATCTCGATGCCGAGTTTGGCCAGTGCCTCGGCGCCGTCTTCCTTGTGATCGGCAGCTCCGCTGCGGATGCGCTCGGCGGCGATGGCGGCGGCTTCGTCGTCGGCTCGGCGGGACTCGAAGGTTTCGGCCATCTCATCGATCCTCGAATCCATCGCTCGCATCTGCTCTTCGAGCCGATGCAGCTTGTCTTGGACCTGATCCGATCGCCTGGGAAGAAGAGGCATCTCAGCAAGGCTACCTCGCGCGTCTGATGTTGCAGGGAGCCGTCCCGAAGCGTGTCCCGAAATATGTCCCCGACTCCACCGAAGTCGTTGCCGTCCGACGCCGAGGGCTGAGGGTGAGCGAGGCCCGGTCGGAGCCGGTCTTCCCGGTTGGCTTTGACGGCGACGCCCTGGAGGAAGACCTCGCGCATCTGCCCGCGAGCGCTGAGGAAGCGTTGCACGCGTTCCACAAGGAGACGCGGCGCTTGGGCGGGATTCCCAAATCGCGCCTGATGGCCTGCCAAGGGGAGGGTCGCGACGGCACCAGGCTGGGCGGCTGCGTCAAGACCTACATTCCTTGGCTACCGCAGACAATCAGTCTCTATGTGTAAAGCTTTGCCAGTGGTGGTCGGAGACTTGGAAGCCGCTGAGAGCTAGGTCACCTCTGATGCTGATGCGAGGCATTCAGGCGGTGATCAGCAACTTCATAGACGGTTCCGGCGGCTCGCTCTAGGTGGGTGGTGTCGGACGCCGAAGGCGATGGCACGAAGTGCGAGCGAGTGAGTCACCGGGACGAAGACGGCCCCGAAACATTGCGGCTCCACCCGGATATTGGCTCAGCTCTTCAGCAGGCACTCAATCGCAGCGATGAACTCGGCGGTGCCTTTGACGAATTCGGCGGCTTCCTCCGCGCTCGCCGGCGCAGCCTCGTAGTCGCCTTCCTCACGAGCGTCCTTGGCACGGCGAGCGAGGGCGCTGAGGCGCTGATCGAACTTGCCTGGGGCAACGAAGACCTGACTGAACAGGGTCCAAGTGCCGCTGTGGGTCTTCGCGAACTCGCTTCGCTCGGAGAGGGCTGCTCGGGCTGCGTAGAGCATTCCGTAGTAGGCGGCACTGACAACCACGGCGGGGTGCGCGGTCCCCAGAATCGCCTCGGCGTCCGCCAAGCGGTCGCGCGCCTGCTGCATGAACTCCTCCGACCGAGGGCTCAATCCAGCCCGCTCCCGGCGAGGACGATCTTGTCGCGGTCGACCTCTTGGATGAAGAAGGACTCGATGGCGCGGCGGCCCTGAAGCCACTCGGGGTCGTGAACGTGGACCGAATAGTTGAAAGGGCTCTCGCCCTCCGCGATTGCAGCCTCTTCGCTGAGGTCGCCGGCAATTCGCCCATAGCGATCGCGGCCGCCGTCGGCGATCACGAGCAGATCGACGTCGGACTCAGGGTGCGCCATTTTGCGGGCGCGGGATCCATAAAGCCAGAGACCGCGCAAGTCACCACCCAGCTCCTTGTTCAAACGCGATGCGAAGCGAGCCACCACCCGGCGCTCTCTCTCGGTTAGCTGCGCCGCGTCCAGCTGATCAGCAGTTGCCTGCTCCATGTATTCAAGGATAGGCCCGGCGCAGGCTGAGACCACGAAAATCCGTGTCCCGAAATATGTTCCCGACTCCACCGAACTGGATCGAACTCGACAGAATCAACTGGACGAAGATGCTCCAGATCGGACGCAAACGGCTTCACAGAGGCAATTCTCAGTCCGGAAACCGGGGGTCGAATCGGGGCGCAGCTGAGGGCCGCCTCGGCGGCGCGACTGCGTCTGCAGGCGAGGCAAGATCGTCCTTTGCCCGAATTCGTCCAGCCAATCGGTTCGGCGGCCGGTTTCTCGTCGAGGCGACTCGCAGCCACTCCGCAGCCATCGCAGGTCCACGTCCGGGCCGTGGGTTGAAGGGCTCTCACTATCTACCCCGTCGGAATGGCGATCAGACTGCTGAAGTTGGCCGACCCGTTGGCGATCTGCACTTTGCACTCGACGCTCAACTGGGACGGGGAGGCGGTCGTGGTCACCGCCTGCATCGGCACGGGTACCGCCGCTAGCGCGGGAAGCGTCTTCATCGCGACCTGATCGATCGTGGCGCCCCCTGCTTTCAGGGTGCAGTCGATGCTGTCGCCGGCTCCCGTGTGGGATAGCTGCGTCTTTGCCAGGACGACGTAGCTGCCCGCCGGAACGGCGAGTTCGACCACGGTGGTCGGTGGGCTGGCGGTGGGGAGAGACGTCAGGCCCTGTTTTGCCGACAGGGGCGCGATGGTGCCGTCCGTGCCGTTGGTTCCATCGACACCGTCGGTCCCGTCAACGCCGTTGATGCCATTGGCGCCATTGGGTCCGTTGGCGCCATTGGCTCCGTTGGTCCCGTCGACTCCGTTGGTCCCGTTAGTTCCGTTGATCCCGGCAACGCCGGCGGGGCCGTTGGCTCCGTTAGCCCCGTTGGCGCCATTCACTCCAGGGGCTCCGGCTGAACCGGTCTCGCCCTTTGCGCCCGCGAGAGCTCCGCCGGCTTGCAGCAACGCCCGCGTGCTGGCGCTCAGATCCCTGGGATGGACCCCACCGTTTCTTATGGCGTTGCTGGTGACCGCGCCTGGTGCGATGTCTCCGGCGCGGATCAGGGTGTTTGCGGCCACCGCGGTCCCGCCGAGTGCGACGAATAAAGCAGCACCGACGGCGACGATCGAGCGCGTCGACCACCCTCGACGTTGCTTCTGTCCTACCGCGGGGTGGGGAGGCTTAGTCATGGCCACTGCTCCTCAACCGACCTTTGCCAAATGCGGCTCACGTAATCCGCGTGCGACGTCGGCGCAGAAGTCGTAGCGACCGATGTTCTCGCGGTCTTTACTCCCGGTCCCCAGCAGCACCGGGATACCGTTTTCCAGAAATGGCCTAATAGTGCGCAGCGTCGGACATCTCCGGCGCTCGTCCACCAAAATCTGGGCGTCGGATTCCGCCGCCGCGACCACCAGCGAATCGATCAGCTCCGGCGGCACGTCTCCCTCCCCGAGTCCGAGCGAGGGAAGGGCGCTGAACAGATGCGCGATCACGACGTGTTCGTGACGGCGGAGCGCGGCGGCCGTCCCGTTGACCATCCAGCTGAGAATCACCTGAGGATCGAGTTTTCCGGCTTCGATCCGTTCGCGGGTCGAGCGGGGATTCATCGGTCCGTCGGGTGACGGCGCCTGATGGCTGACCACATACAGCGCCTCGATTCCGGTCAGCTTGCGGGGCAGGTCGAGGCTGCCGTAGCTATCGAGGATTTTTGCCTCCACCGCGCAGTGCAGGACGGTCGACGTCTGTTCGCCACACTCTCGTACCGCCGCGACATAGTCAGGGACCCACTTGGAGTCCGAACGCACGTGGTTGGCAAAAACGATTTCCGCTAGGCCCAGTCGTTCGGCCTCGGCGACGTTCTCGTCGATCGTGTTCTGGCCGTCGGAGAAAGTCGAGTACAGGTGCATGTCCCGGGTGGGCGCGTGCTCGAGCATCAGGACCCCGACCGGATCAGCAGGGGCGTACCGATCGGCATCAGCCGCCACAGTCGACGCACCGCCCGGTTTCGAACGCGGATGCAGCCGTGCGACGGGCGGCCGGGGATCAGTGAGGGTTCGCTGGTGCCGTGGATGCCGATGATCCCGCCGCCGGGCCAGTCGCTTAGAACGGAGTAGTCGCTGCTGCCAAAGGCCACCGGCCCGTAGAGGCCGCCCGGGTCGGACGTCCTGAACTTCTCGCGGATCCAGAAGCGTCCCGCCGGCGTGGGGGTGCTCGGCTTGCCGATCCCGACCGGGGTCCTCAAGATTGGACGGCCCCGCTTGTAGAGGGTGGCGCGCAGCCTGCGGCGCCCAACGACGAGCACGGTTCGCACGCGGAAGTAAGGCCCCAGGGCTGAGCGACGGACCCAGCCGATCCTTCCGTTCGGGCGCATCGGGATGCGAACCTCGAGCCAGGTGTGATGTCGCGAATCTCTCCAGCTGCGCAGGACCGGATAGACCTCGGGGAAGCCGTCCTCGGTGAGAAAGTGGGTCGGCACGATCTTGCGGGCATGGGGCATCGGCAGCCAGCGGATCGGGACCCTCCGCACCGGGTGCGCCCAGCGCGTGAAGGTCCACTCGTTCGAGAGGCGGGTGCTGCCGTTGACGCCAGGGGTCGCAGCCGCGCTCGCCGCCGCCGGAAGTAGAAGTGCCGCCAGCAGAACAACTACAGCCGCCATGCTCAGCCCGTGAAGTCCGGGGTCGGAGCAGCCCGGCCACAGCGACGGAAGCTTCGGCTCGCGGTGTCTCGTCGCCCCCTGCGATCGAGGGCGACCACTCGGATCGTGTTGCGCCCGGCGCGCAAGCCGACAACCCTTATCCAAACCGAGAACCGCTTGGCGGTGGTTCGCTTGATCAGCTTCCCGTCGAGGTAGACGCTGACCCGGCGCATCGCCACTTGGCTATGGATCCGAAACTTGGCCCTGAAGCCTTTGTCAGTGCAGGGCGCGCCGCCACCCGGGGGTCCGCCCCTCCCTTCTCCCGAGCTGGGGACCCCGGTGATCTGCACGTTCGGGGCGCCATTGCCGCCTGAGCCACCAGCGGCTCCGCCGCCTTTGCCTTTGCTGCCACCCACGCCGCCGTTGCCACCGCCCGGATTACCGCCACCGGTTTGCCCGCCACCGCCGCCTTCGCCCTGGCCACCCCCGGTCCCGAAGACCGCACAGTCGGCGCGGGTAACGACGTCGTTGATCAGCGTGACCGATGCATTCCGGGCGAGCAGCCTGCCGAGAACGGTGACGCCGCTGTCGAGTTGAATCGATTCCAGCGCCAGGATGTTTCCGGCGAAGATGGAGTTGGTGCCGAGCGTCGCCGACGAGCCGACCTGCCAGAAGAGATGGCAGGGCTGGGCGCCGTTGATCATCAGGACCTGGGAAGCGGATGCGGTGATCAACGTTGATGCGGTCTTGAAGATGAAGACGGCATCAGGGTTTCCCTGCCCATCCAGCGTCAGGGTTCCGGTGATGCCGAAGGTGCCCGATTCGGAGTCGTAGACGCCGGGGGTCAGGGTCTGGCCACCGAGCTCGGTGGCCAGCGTATTGACCGGTCCTTGGCCCGCCGCATTGTTGTAAGCGGTGGTCAGGTCGGCCTGGGCCTGGTCGGCGAGGGCGTCGGCCTGGTGGACCGCCCCGTTGACCGTTCCGTTCGGTGCCCCGCCGAAGCCGGTGACAGCTGGAGTTGGAGAGGTACCGAGATCGCCGTTGATCACGCTGGGTCCGGTGTTGGTGACCCCAGCACCGCCTAGCACCGCAAAGCTTCCCGCCGTTCCGAGACCGACAGACGTTGCTGCCTGTGAGCCGCTTGCAAGTGCCAAAGACGAAATCAATGCGACTGCAGCAATGCTGATCCTTGGCACGTTACTTCTCATGCCAGCCACTATCGCCGCGTCATCCGGGTAACGCAATCCCCCGGATGTGTGAGGTGTTGAAGATATCCCCCGGACGGGTTAGTCAGAAGATGTCAGCGACGACCCATTTCTACACCTCCCAGGTGATCTGCCCGGTGACCAGCGCGATCGCGACGCCGTGGGCCCGGGTGTGTGCTCCGAGCTTGGCAAGTGCGCTGTGCACGTGAGACTTGACCGTCTCTGGTGAGAGGAAAAGACGCTCAGCGATCTCACCACTCTGCAGCCCGGAGGCCACCAACGTCATGACCTCGCGTTCACGCTCACTGAGCTGCAGCCTGCCGCTCCCTTCTACCGCGACCGGTGCCCACGGGGGCTCATATGCGGAGGCGCTTTGTGCCTGCCCGGCGGAAGCCCGATCGGGCGGAATGAAGACAGAGAGGTGTCGGGCCGGCAGCACGTTGGCGGTCGCACTGAACTCGACGGGGATCGGGCCTCGGTCTGGAACGTAGAGCTGATACCACCCCTCGGCGCCTCCGCTGGCCAGGAAGGCTCCCCATTGGTCTTCGAGTCGTTTGCGTTCTCCCGGGGCCGTGAAGTCGTCCATGGTTCGCCAGGGGATTTCCTCCCAGGGGATTCCCAAAAGTTCGCAGGCGGCCGCATTCCCGGAAAGGGCAGCGGCAGCCAATTTGATCCGCAGATTGTCGGCGTGCTGCTGGACCACCTCGACGAGGCGCTTTCTGTGCGGACATAGAGCTGGAGCCGCTTCCGCTCCGAGCGACAGCGCGCCCCCAGAAATTAGGTTTGAAAACCTGTCCATAAACGCGCCAGATACCAAGGACTGGGGCTGGTTCTCGCCTAAAAACCGCAGGAACTCCAGCGCGGTTACTCAAAAGTAAAAGGTTTTCGGAACTCTGGGTTCTACTACCTGAAGATTCTCGTAGTATCGCCCGCCGACCTGATTGTTAGGAGGCGTTGGTGACGGTTTTGAACCTGGTGTTCGGCATCTTCCTGCTGTTCGTCGTCACCTGGATGGCGATATTCGGAGGTGTCGGCGGGCTGTTGGCGCGAGCGCGGGGCGGAGCGGTTGCGGCCGGCATCGCCTGGGGCATCGTCCTCGGCCCGTTTGGCTGGCTCGGGATCGTCTGGACCACGCGCCGCAGTGCTCGCGAGGTGCGCCTGTCCGATCTCGCCGCCGAGCCGGAGTTGGCCTCGGGAGCGTCCTGGGATGAATGAACCGAGATCCTCCGCGGGGGATCGATCCTGGCTGCAGACCGGCGCCGACGAGGAGATCGTCGTCGCCCCTCCCGAGGCGGGCCCAGGGGCGCCGGTCCTGCCGCTGCTGCTTGCCGCGCTCGGCCTTCTCCTTGCCGTCGTCACCCTCCCCGGCGCCATCGGCCTGCAGATCGTCGGATACCTCAGCGCCTCGCTGCTGCTCTTCACCGCGGTCGCCTGGTTTCGCCGCTTCTCGCTGGAGCGCAGCGCCAGGCACGGGGTTGCCACGCCTTCGAGCCTGAACGTCGCTGCCTGGTTGATGCTTGTCGCCGGCTTCGTCCTCGCGCTCGTCCATGCCTGGAATATCGCGAGCCACTTCTCGTGAGTCGGCGCCGATGCCTGCCGGCGGCTTGCTGGCTCCTGCTCTGCGGCTGGCTGCTGCCCCCCACCGCGACGGCGGCAGAACTCTCGCCTGCCGCCCAAAGCCTCTCTCAGTGCGTGCAGACCAACCAACGCTTGTCGGTGCTGATGCTGATCGACGAGTCGGGCAGCTTGCGGGCCACCGACCCGCAGGGTCGGCGGGTCGACGGGATCCGGGCGGCTCTCACCGGGCTTGCGGGGCTCGCCGCAACCCCGGTCGGCGGCGAGAAGCCGGAGGTCTCGGTGCTGATGGCCGGCTTCTACGCCAAAGCCCACCCCGATCCGGCGAAGGAAGAGGTCGGCGCCGGCGCCTGGAAGCCGGTCGACCGGGACACGATCGACGTCCTCAACACCTCCGCCGGCAACTACGCGCGCCTCAATGACGGCCGCGCCACCGACTACGGCACCGCTCTGATCGCCGCGCGGGAACTGCTGAAGGAAAGGGCGATCGAACAAAGCGAAGGCGGCGTCGCCCCGGCCTGTCAGGCCTTGATCTGGTTCACCGACGGCCGCTACGCGCTGCCCCGGCGGGTCGCCAAGGCTGGCATCGGGCTGCCGAAGACGGTCCCCTACGCACCCGGCATCGACCTTTCGGCGCCGGGTGCGGAGAAGGAAGCGGTCGCGGCCGGGAAGCAGATGATGTGCAAGCCCGGCGGCCTCATGGATCAGTTGGCGACCAGCGGCGTGATCAGGTTCACCGTCGCCCTCTCGACCCAGCTGGAGCCGCAGGACGGTGCTTTCCTCGATGCGGCGACGACGGGGGTGGCGGGAACCCAACGCTGTGGTCAGCAGCTCTCGCCGCGAACCGGAGAGTATTTGGACGCGGGCGACAGCGACCGGCTCTTCTTCGCCTTCGGTGGCCTCCTCTCGGCCGCGCCGCCGATCCATGCAAACACCGTCTGCCCGAGCCTCAGCTGCGTCCGTGGCGTAACCCGCTTCCACACCGTGCCGGGCCTCAGTCAGTTTCTGATCCGGGCGGCGAGCGGCGTCGAGGGCGCCGCGCTGCACCTCCAGGGGCCCGACGGGGACTCGGTTCGCCTTTCTCCCGAGGGTCCGGAGAAGACCAGCCTTGCCGGCAGTGAGATCACCAGCCGCTGGGTCTCGCCTACCGCGGTCGAGGTCGAAGGCGAGTTTTCGGCGGGGGACGAAAGCTGGGTCGGCGATTGGAGTTACCAGTTCCTCGATCCCGCCGCGCCCCCCGACGGACCGCCGGCCGCCCGCAGCTCGGTCCAGCTCTTCACCGACCTCGAGCCGGTGGTCGTCGGCGAGCCGACCCTGATTCGAGGCGTGCCGACCAAGCTCGAGCTCGCGCTCGAGGGGCCTGCCGGGGAGCCCTCGGGGCAGCTCAGCGACGGCCCTCTGCTGGAAGCGGCATCGATCACCGCCAGCCTCGAGGATCCGGTCGCCGAAACCTCGCGCGAGGTCCCGGTCACCGGTCCGGATCGGGAGGGCCACTTCCACGTGGAAGTAAAGGTGCCGGAGGACTCGACCTCCAGCTTCGTCTACTTCAGCCTCACCGCCCATCTGGCGATCCCGGGAGGCACCCCGGTCGCTCCCCAGTACCGCTCCTACGACCTCCCGGTCCGCTTCCCCCCGGGGCAGGGGTTCCCGACTGTCTCGCCTGCTTCGCTCAACCTCAGCCCGATCGAAGGCGACTCGACCACGTCCGGCGAGCTGACCGTCACCGGCAGCCCGGTCGCCGGGGGCTGCGTCTGGATCGGCTCTCCGGAACTGAGAGCGCCAGGCGAGGTCACTTTCGAAACGGAGCCCGAGGCTTCCTCCGAAGGCGACTGCCTGCGGGTGGCGAAAGGCGAGGAGCGGACCATCGAGGTCAGCTTCTCATCCGAGGGGGGTGAGACGGGTGACGTCGAGGGCGCGATCCCCATCCATCTCAGCAGCGAGGTTGTCGCCGACGGGAGGGCTATCTCCGTTCCGCTCAGCTTCGCGATCTCGACCCCGCCGGACGCCGTCCGCCGCGACGTCCTCCTCGTCTTGCTGATGCTGTTCGGCGCCCTCTTCCCGCTCCTCTTCCTCCACCTTCTCAACTACCTCAACGCCCGCTTCAGCGGCCCTCAGGATCTGCTGGTGCTGGGTCAGGACGCCGAGGCCGGTCCTGACGGTCTCACCGTCGGCGTTCAGCCCGAGTACAGCGTGTTCAAACCTCTGACCCTCCAGGGTGAGAGCCGCAAGGTGCGGACCCTGGAGCTCGACCGGCTGCACCTGCGAACCGTCGCCAGCGGTGGTCTGACCGGCCTCTTCCGCGGCCCCTACGGAGTCGCCGAAGCCGCGGACGGAGGCCCGTTTGCCGCCGGGTCACTGGGCGGGCCGCTGCGTTCCTGGCGCCACGGCGCGGCCCAGGAGGTACCGCTCTCCCTCGCCGGCACCTGGTTCTTCGTTCCCGAGCCCGCCACCGTTCCCGATCTGCCTGCCGCAGGCGGCAGCGACCTTTGGGGAGAGATCGGATCGAGTTCGACCCCGGCAGGAGACGGAGGCCAGCTCGCCGGTCGCCTGATTCTCGTGATCGCCAACGGCGGCGACCAGGAGATGGGGGAAGAGCTGCTGGCCGAGGCCGACCGGACGCTGCGGAGCGAGGAGCTGCGCGAACAGCTGGCTTCGTCGCCCGCCGAAGAGGCCGCGCCGGTAGAGCCTGAGGTGCCCGCTCAATCGGCGCTCGAGCAGGGAGCTGGACATTCCGCAATCGACGACGACCCGTGGGCTTGATGTCGCCCGCGGCTGGGAGAGAGAGGTAGTTAGATGCTCACGCGTTTCTTGCTGATCGGTGTAGGTGGCTCGGGGGGCACGACCCTCCGCTACTGCTGGCGCGAGCTGGAGCGGAAACTCAAAGCCGCCGGTTGGCAGGAGGGGATGCCGACGGCCTGGCAGTTCCTCCACGTCGACGTCGCCGAGCAGCCCGACGGAATCGAGGGAGATGTTCCCGTCGACGTCGGCATGAAGTTCCTCGGCCTCGCTCCCCACCAGAAGTCCTACCGGGACTTCGACCGCGACCTCGTCACCTTCGACTCGACGGTCCTGCCGGCGCTCGTCGGGTGGCGCCCGGACCCGCGCGGCAAGTACGCCCAGCCCAGCAACGGCGCCGGCCAGCGCCGCGTGGTCGGTCGGGTTGTAACCGTCGTCGAGATCGACCGCATCGGCGAAGCGATCGAGAAGGCGGTGGGGGCGATGATGACCGCTGAGGCCGACGATCAGCTGCGCAAGCTCAACGGCCTGATGGGCAAGGATGTGACGGGCGAGATCGACGGCAACGCCGCCGTGATCTCCTCCCTCGCCGGCGGCTCGGGGTCGGGTGCCTTCCTCGACGTCATCGCTCTGCTCAAATCGCTGGCCTCAACCCAGCAGAAGCAGTGGCTCAGCAACAACCTCGTGACCGTCCTCTACTCGGCCGAAGTCTTCAGCCGGCTGCCGTCGAACCACCGCCAGGGAACCGAGCCCAACAGCCTCGCGGCGCTCGCCGAGTTTCTCAACGCCGCAGAACACGAAGACCACTGGCCCGAGATGGAGTCGAAGCTCCTCGCCCGAGGCGGCGGTACCGGCAGCATCGAGGGGTCGCGGGTGGCGCAGGCCAACTTCATCATCGGCAGCAAAAACGGCAACGTCAACTTCCCCACCACCTTCGACGTCTACCGCTCCGTGGGCAAGGCTTTCAGCGCCTTCATGACCAGCCCCAGCGTGCAGGAAAAGTTCAACTCGGTGGTGATCACCAACGTCGGACCGGAAAAGCTGAACCCCTCCTTCGGGATCTGCGACCTGGCGCCGGATTACCTGCCCTGTTCCTCATTCGGCTATGCCAACGTCTCGCTCGGTCGCTCACTGTTCAGTACCTATGCCTCCGAGCGCCTCGCGAAGCGCTCGCTGGAGCGACTTCTCCGCGGCCATCGCGAGGGTCTTACCGGCGAGAACCTGAAACGCGATGAGACCCTGATCACCGAACGCGTCGAACGGTTCAAAGACGAGTTCTTCGAGAGCGCTGGCCTACGCGAGGAGACGATCGAGCACAACGAAGTTCTGGACGCCCTCCGCGACCCCGAACAGGACGCGGCGATGAAGGGGTTCAGCGGCGAAGTCGCCGACCGGTTCCGTTCCGACACCACCAGCCGGCCACCGCTGGAGGCGATGCAGGTCTTCACCAAGTTCTTCGACAGCAAGGCCGAGAAGCTGCTCGAGCAGCAGCGCGGTGTGCGCCACGCCCGCGCAATCGAGTGGGTCGACGCGATCCAGACGAGGTTGGAAGAGGCAACGGCGTCAGCGCTCGGCGAACACGGGTTCCCGGTGACCATCAAGCTGCTCGAAGCTCTCGAACAGCAGCTCAAACGGGCTGCTCGCGAGCTCGAACGCGACGCCGCTGCCGCCGACGCCGACCAGGGGAAGCTGATCGGCGCCGCCGACGGGCTGTTCCGCTCGCTGGTGGACAAGGTGAAGGCGATCTCCACTCAGCACCAGAACTTCCCCGAGGCGAACAAGAAACGCCGCGAGGCCCTCGTCAAGCGCATCGACGAGGAGCTTTTCGGGTTCGCGGCGGGTCTGATCGATTCGCTGGTTGCCGAACTGCTGCCGCCGATGGTGCAGGCGCTGCAGAACGCGCAGACCACCCTCGCCAAAGCCGAGGAGGCGGCCGAAAAGCAGATCCAGCAGTGGTCCAGTGACGCCCTGCCGAACCATCTGCGAGCGGCGCCCAACGAGGTTCTGCTGGAACCCCAGGATGCCCACCCGCAGGAGTACCTGCGGCAGATGGCGCGGGCCTTCGAGCTTGCCCCCGAAGGTGCCGAGAGCGCGGCGCTCCGCGAGGTGATCAGCGGCGCCTGGATCAAGAACGAAGGTGAACGGATGGCACAGAGGCTGATCAGCCGGGCCTCCGAATGGGCGCCGCGGCTGGGTATCGCCCGCAGTCCCAGCGCCGCCTCCAGCCGCCCGAAATTCAAGCTCTACCTGACGCCCGACCTGCTCGAGCGCGAAGCCGAGGACTGGGTCAAGTCCCGCAACGGCCTCTTCGCCGACTACGTCAACTGCAGCCTCGCCTCCTGGCTCAGCGGCGAGCACCCCGACCACGCTGAGCGGGCGGGGCGTTTTGCCCGCGGCCTGCACCAGGCACTCAACATGTCGGAGCCGCTGGTCAGCATCAACACCCAGGTCTATCTCGAGGTGCACGGTCAGGATCCACCGCGTCCGCAGCGGGTGATCGGCCAGATCCCGCTCCCTCCCGGTCATCCTGCCCGCCCCGCGGTCGAGGAGGCGCTGCGAGCGGCGGGAATCGACGAGAGCGAGTTCAGTCGCTTCTTCGATCCCGCCGCACCCGGGGAGGAGGTGCCGATCAGCTCCTTCGGCGGTGTCCGTATGCACCCGGTCGTCTTCGACTCGGTGACGGCCCCGATCCAGAAGGATTGGCAGAACCGGACCGACGAGCAGAGCCGCACCCATTTCTGGAAGTTCCGCCGCTCTCGTGGGCTGCGCTCCTTCGTGCCGCTCTCGCCCGCTCGTCAGGAGGCGCTGGTCCGCGGCTGGCTCACCGCCATCCATCTCGGGCAGGTGACGGAGCTGAAGGGGAGCTGGAACGAGGATCCGCTCAAGATCTGGACCCCCGGGGGGCACCGCAAGTTTCCGGATCACCTCCTGCGCGGAAACGTCACCGACCCGACCAAGGTCCTGCCGGCGCTGATGGAGTCCTTCCCGCTGGCGATGATCGCCTACGGCAACGCCAACTACGAGCAGCTCTGGGCCTACCTGCGGCTGCTGGAAATCGGCCAGCCTTCGGGTGAACCGAGCCGCGCCTACCTACACGCGAACAGTCTCCTTGCCGATTGGGTCCGAGCCGGCGAGATGCCCTCGGCCGACCCCGGCAAGCCGGAGGCTCCGCTGCCGCCCCCCACGGTCGCCGGGCTTCCCGAGGACGATCCCCGGGAGCGGGCCAGGCTGCTCTCGACCGGGTTGCGCGAATTCGAGCGTGATTACCGGACCACCGTCGGGGCTGAACGGGTGACCGAGGAGACGACCCTGACCCTGGGGCCGACGTGGGAGATCTGGGAGCTGGTCTGCGAACAGGCGATCGTCCTCGCCGACGCGATCGACGTCCTGGCAACGGCGCCGCCCCGTCAGGGCGAAGGGGGCTTCACCAAGGCTCCCAGCTCGGCGAGCTGATGCGCGTCGTCATCGCCCCCGAGTCGGAGGTGACGGAGGCGGTCCGTGACTGCCTGCTCTCATGGTCACGTGTCGGCCTCCTCGGCCCCTTCTGTCTCTGGCGGGTGCCGCTGGCAAACGAGGCGGCGGTCAGCGACGGGGTGGAGCGGATGGAGGAGGGGGAGAGCCGAACGGGGTCGTTGGCGGAGGCGCTGCAGGGGACGCGCTCCGACGCGGTGACGTTGGTCGGCCTCTACGCCGCCGGGCCGGGGCAGGGGTTCGACGTCGCCTTCTCCGGGGCGGTCCAGCGCTGCCTGGACATCGCCAGGGACGTTCTCGCCTTCGAGAAAGGCAAACCGGTCGAGTGCACGGTGCTGGTCGTGCCGGAAGGGATCGGGCAGCCGGTGCCTCAGGACGTCTTCTGCGGGACCTGGAACCTCTACGTCGCCCCCGAGGACCGCGCTTCGCCGCCGGAAGCAAACCAGCTCCTCAGCAGCGACGGCCTGCTTGCCCGCCACGCCGCCCACGCGCTGGCGACGCTGGCCGACCTCTGGGCAAACGCCGCCGTGCAGCCGACCGGGGCGCTGAAGGCGATCGCCGGCCCCGAGGCTTTCGCGATCGATCCCCCTGCCGTCCGCGTCGTCCGCACCTTCACCCGCGTGATCGACCTCGGCTACCTCTCCGACCACATCGCGGCCGGGGTCTTCAAGGCGGGCAAGGCCTGGCCCAACCCCGACCGTGTCCGTTTCGACCGCGCCGTTCAGCCGGCGCACCTGATCGCCACCGCGAAACGGGAATTCATGGCCCTGCACGGGGAGCTGATCGGGCTGAGCCGGTTCGAGCCGCTGAAGCTGGCGCCTGAGCAGCGCCCGACTCTGTGGCAGGCGCTGCAAGAGCTCGCCCGCCGCATCCGGGCGCGAATTCGGCGCCTGCCCTCCGACGTCGTCGACGCCACCCTGGGGATGGCCCACGACCGCATCGCCGGGATCATCGACAGATGGAACGGCCCCGAGGAGCCGAAGGTGCTGCGCTGGGGCGAGCGACCCGCGCAGGAGCGGGATCTCGTCAGCCTGGTCGCGAAGCTGGAGAGCCCGCTGAACAGCGCCGACGGAGCGACCGCCGCGGTCTGGCGCGATCTCCGCCAGCTCGCTCTGGGCTTGATCGACGGCGCCCCCCTGCCGGAGGGCATCGACTCCGATGCCTACACCAGGGCAGACAAGCGGATGCTGATCACCGACCCCGACGCGGTTGTCCCCGACCCCGAGCTCGAACCGCCGTTCCCCGCGGCGCAGCGAGCCTGCGACCCCCTGCACCTCGACCCTCGATTCGCGCTGCCCAGCGAGGGTACGGCCGCCCCCAAGGAGGAGAGCGAGGCCGAGGTCGAACGGCGCAAGCAGCTCGAGGAGTGGTCTGCGCGCCTGCGCCCGACCCTGCTCTGGGGGGTGGGCGCCGAGATTGCCGTTGCCCAGGAGGTGGCCCGGGAAGCGGCCGAGGAGTTGGAGCGAAACGCGGCCGCCCAACAGGTGGAGAACGAGGAGGACGGTGACGATGAGGAGAAGGATGCCGCCGAGGAGAGCCCGGCCGAGGAAGCCGAGACGGGCGCCAAGGCCGAGCGCAGCCGCTGGCGGGCGCTGCGCAACCGGTTTGCCGCCTACTCTCTGCTCGCGGTTGTCGCCTCGGCGCTGGCCTGGCCGCAGCTCGAGTTGCTGCCGGCGGCCGGGGCCCAGGTGGCGATCATCGTCGCCTGGACGTTGGCCATGGTCGGCGTTGCGGTTCGCTTCGTCCGGACCGAGCGGGAGATCGAGCGCAGGGCGATCCTCGCCCAGTTCGAAGTCGTCAACGCCGCCACCCGCCGCGCCCTGTATGCGGGGGACCTGCCGCGGCTGGAACGTCGCTACGCCGAATATCTCGACTGGGCGGAGATCATCGGTTGGATGGCGCATCACCCCTGGGTCGGGGAGCCGATCGGCCGTGTCGAGGTAAAGGCCCCGGTGCGGCAAAGCACGCTCCCGTCGGCCTTCCGGGTCGCCGCCGGCGTCATCTCTCCGGAGAAGATCGAGGCTCTCTGCACGGAAGCCCGGGCAAGGGTGTTCGACACCGGCTGGCTCAACGAGCAGTACGAGGCGAGCCTCGAAGGGGCGCAGCGCCGGATCGACCTCGCTCAGGCCTACGTCGGCGCCGGCGGGACGACCGACCCCGATGCCGATACCAACGAGGAACCGGACTCCCCCCGACGACTCCTGCGCGACGCGATCAGGCGAGGGGAGGGACGCCACCTGAAGGACAACGAGCTGACCGAGGAGGTTCTGCGGTTCATGAACCAGCTGCCCCTCGGCGGCACCGCCACCCGGGTCTCCAGCTCGCTGGCGCTCTGGTCGAGCGCCGAGGACGGCAGCGACCAGTTGGAGGCGCTGCCGCCTTGCCCGGCGTGGTTCGCTCCGCCGCCCGGAATGTCCGAGCTGGCCCCGCGCATCCTTGCGGGCGTCGTGCGGATCAGCGCCCAAACCCTGGCCGGACCGCAGGTAGGCCTCGGGATCCTGATCGATTCGCGGGTGGTGACCTCCCACCGGGTGGTCGCCGGTGCCGCGATCGTTCGGGTGCAGTTGCCCGACGGCAGCACCTGTGAGGCGACGATCGCGGGGGAGATGCCGCGCTCAGACCTCGCCCTGCTGGAACTGGAGGAGACGGCGGTCGCGCCGGAGGACGGTTGCGAGCTTTCCGACCGCGAGCCGCAACTGGGGGAGCCGGTGCTGGCGCCGAGCCCGCCGCAGCGCGATCCCGACCAGCCTGAGGTGGCGCTCGGCCTCGTCGTCAAGGGGGGCTTTTCGGGCAACGGCAACGGGGCCTCGGCCAGTGCCGGGTTCGGGGCGACCTACCGGACGGTGGCCGGGCCGGCCGGCTCCCCCGTCTTCGACCTCGGTGGCCGCCTCGTCGGGATCCACCGCGCTCGGCGCGAGGAGGACCGGGAGAGCTCCGCGACGATTCGCGGGATCGCCGGCGTCACCGAGCTGAAGGCGCTGCTGGACGGGCAGAGTGTGGAAGTCGCCCAGGAGCCGGTGGTGGCGCCGGGCGATCGCAGCGAGGCCCCCTCTCGCTTTCTCGAGACCCTCTTCGAAGCCGACTCCGACTCGATCGGCCTGCTGCCCCAGCACTGGGTCGACTCCGACGAACAGCACATGCCGGACGTCGTCCTCGGCACCGACG
>Ga0184624_10000012_pt1 | contig 45572 bp, 50 predicted proteins | sample PLM3_5_b1_FD_133157 | JGI IMG/M metagenome (GOLD analysis project Ga0184624, IMG submission 133157) | Groundwater sediment microbial communities from an aquifer in East River, Colorado, USA - PLM3_5_b1 | ecosystem: Environmental > Terrestrial > Soil > Riparian zone | place: USA: East River...
CTTCGGGATCTCCAGCGGCCCGCGCCTCGAGCGGCTGCGGGAGACGCTGAGCACGGTCCTCACCGAATCCGCGACCCCGGGCCGGCAGGTGCTGGGCCTGGCGCTGCAGCGCTTCGGCGGCCGCGGCATGTTCGCCCAGTTCGAGACCCAGCTGCGCGAAGTCGACGACCTGCTCTTCGCCGAGATCGCCGAGCACCGCGAGCGCCCCGACCTCGCCGAGCGCGAGGACATCCTTTCGATGCTGATGACCGCCGAGTTCGAGGACGGCACCCGGATGGAGGACCAGGAGCTGCGCGACCAGCTGATGACCCTGCTCCTCGCCGGGCACGAGACGACCGCGACCGCACTCGCCTGGACCTTCGACCTGCTGCTGCGCCACCCGACCGAGCTGGGGCGCCTGCGGGACTCGCTGGCGGCGGGGGACGAGGACTACCTGCGGGCGACGATCACCGAGTCGCTGCGGTTGCGGCCGGTGATCCCGCTGGCCGGCCGCCGCCTCTCCAAGGATCTCGTCGCCGACGGGATGACGCTGCCCGCCGGCACCGATGTCACGCCGGCGATCTGGCTCACCCACACCCGCGAGGACATCTACCCCGAACCCTTCGCCTTTCGGCCCGAGCGCTTCCTCGAGGAGGGACCCGACACCTACGCCTGGATCCCCTTCGGCGGCAGCGTCCGCCGCTGCATCGGCGCCACCTTCGCCGAGTTCGAGATGCGCGTAGTCCTCCGCGAGGTCCTCACCCGCTGCGAGCTGCGCAAGGCGAGCCCCGAGCCCGAGCGCACCGGCCGCCGCAACATCACCTTCTCGCCGAAGGCGGGAACCCCGGTCGTCCTCACCTCACGCGAGCCGGCCCGCCAGCGCCCCGCCGAGCCCATCGCAGTCTGACAACACGTTTCGAACGTTTTTGTCTACACTCCTCCCATGGAGGCACTTCTGGAGAGGGAGGCGGACGTGGAGAGCTGGAACGACGAGCGGATGGACGAACTGAGCCGGCGGATGGATGACGGCTTCAATGAGATGAGAGCAGGGTTCGATCGGATCGACATAAAGATGACCGAGGGCTTTCTCGAGGTGAACAAGCGCATCGACCGTCTCATGCTGACCCTGGTGATCGGGACCCTCGGGATGCTGGGGGCGTTGCTCGGAGTTACTTTGACGTAGGTCTCAGCCCCCGGACTTGGCCGGCGAGTGCGGGTGCTCCTGCGCCCACTTGGCGATCGTGCCGGAGCCGGAGATCACCTCGCCGTCATCGAGGACGAGGATCGGGACCTCGTTGGTGCCGCTGAGGCGCTTGATCTCCGACCGGTCCTCGCCACGGCTGCCCCAGGTCAGCGGCATCCCGCGGTAGCCCTTCACCGTCTTCAGCTCGTACTCGTAGCCGGCCGCGTCGAGCGCCTTGCCGGCCTTGGCGCAGGGATGGGCGAAGCCCGGCCCCCGCTTCTTCTGACCGCAGGTGTAGAGGATCATCGAGTCAGCCTACAGCCGAGGCGGGTGCAGGTCAGGACCGCAGCGCTTCGAGCCGCTCGAAGATCTCCGGCACGTGGGTGAGGTAGGCGCCGTAGTCGAAGACCTTGTCCAGATCGAGGTCGGGCGTCGCCTCGGCGAGGAGATCGCGGAACTCGGTGCGGGTGTCCCAGGCGCGCTGGGCGTTCTCCTGGACGACGCGGTAGGCGTCGTCACGTGTCAACCCGGACTCGACCAGGGCGGTGAGCGCGCGCTGGCTGAAGAGGGCGCCGTAGGTGAGGCCGAGGTTCTCGCGCATCCGCTCCTCGTTCACCGTCATCCCGGAGGCGACCTTGGCCGCCAGGTCCTGCATGTAGTCGAGGGCGATCGTCGCGTCGGGGAGGATCACCCGCTCGGCACCGGAGTGGGAGATGTCGCGCTCGTGCCAGAGGGCGACGTTCTCGATCGCCGCCTGCGAGTAGCCGCGGAGGACGCGGGCGAGGCCGGTGATCCGCTCGGTCCGGATCGGGTTGCGCTTGTGTGGCATCGCCGAGGAGCCCTTCTGGCCGGCGGCGAACGGCTCTTCAACCTCCCGCACCTCGGTTTTCTGCAGGTTCCGCACCTCGGTCGCGAACCGCTCGAGGCCGGCGCCGGCGATCGCGATCGCGCTCAGCAGCTCGGCGTGGCGGTCGCGCGGAACGACCTGGGTGGCGACGTCCTCGCGACCGAGGCCGAGCTTCTGCATCACCCGCGCCTCGACCGCGGGCGGCACCGAGGCGTAGGTGCCGACGGCGCCGGAGAGCTTGCCGACGGCGAGCTGCGCGAAGGCCTCCTCCAGCCGGTCGAGGTTGCGATCGGCCTCGAAAGCGAAGCCCGCCAGCCGCAGCCCGAAGGTCGTCGGCTCGGCGTGGACGCCGTGGGTGCGGCCGACGCAGAGGGTGTCGCGGTGCTCGAGTGCCCGCCTCACCAGCGCGTCGCGGTAGGCGCAGGCGCTGGCGAGGACGACTTCGCCCGCCCGCCGCAGCTGCAGGGCCAGAGCGGTGTCGAGGACGTCGGAGGAGGTGAGGCCGTAATGGATCCAGCGCCCGTGCTCCCCTACCGAGCCGGAGACGACGTCGACAAAGGCGGCGACGTCGTGGTCGGTCACCTTCTCGCGCTCGTCGACCGCCTCAACCGTAAAAGCCGCCTTCTCCCGCGCCTCCCGCGCCGCCTCCTCGGGGACGACGCCCTCCGCCGCCCAGGCCTCGGTCGCCGCCAGCTCGACCTCGAGCCAGCTCTCGAGCTTCGCCTGCTGCGTCCAGACCGCCCCGATCTCGGGGCGGGTGTAGCGGGGGATCACGCGTTGATTATCCGCCCGGCGAGCACGCCGGCATTTTTCGCGCCGTCGATGGCGACGCAGGCGACCGGGATCCCGGGCGGCATCTGCACCGCCGAGAGCAGCGCATCGAGACCGCCAAGGCTCTTGCCGAGGATCGGCACCCCGATCACCGGCAGGTCGGTGTGGGCAGCCGCCACGCCGGGCAGCGCCGCCGACATACCCGCTCCCGCGATGATCACCTTGAGGCCACGCATCCGTGCGTTCTGGCAGTACTCGCGGACCATCTCGGGGTCGCGGTGGGCGCTCATCACCCGCACCTCGTAGCGGATGCCCGCTTCCTCCAGGGCTTTGCCCGCCGGTTCCATCTTCGGCTTGTCGTTCTTCGAGCCCATGATGATCCCGACGTGGGGCTCGTCGACATCGATTTCGGTGAAGGCTTCCTCGACGGTCGCCATCGTCGCCGCCTCGGTGGGATCGGCCGGTCCGCCCCCTGCGGGCGTCGCGGTCCCGGTCGGGTGCGGCTCCTCTGAAATCTCGCTCATCTCGCTCCTTCGGATTCTGTTGGTGAGATTCTGTTGACGAACTGGGTTAGCTGGGGACCCGCTCGACGGCGCGGGCGGCGATGTCGGTGCGGATCTGCATTCCCTCGAAGGAGATCCGGCTGGCGGCATCGTACGCACGATCGCGGGCCTCGGCGGGACTGCTTCCCAATCCGGTCACGTTCAACACCCGGCCCCCGGCGGTGACGATCTCGCCGTCGCGCTCAGCCGTCCCCGCGTGGGTCACCTCGGCGATCTCCGCCGCCTCGGCGAGGCCGCCGATCACGTCCCCCTTCGAGGAGGACTCGGGGTAGCCGGCGGAGGCGAGGACGACGGTGACGGCCCAGTTGTCGTCGAACGCGGCCGCGGCGCCGGCGAGGCCGCCGGGCTCGCGGGCGGCGAGGAAGAGCTCGGCGAGGTCGGAGCGCAGCCGCGGCAGCACCGCCTGCGTCTCGGGGTCGCCGAAGCGGGCGTTGAACTCGAGCACCTTCGGGCCCGCGGCGCCGATCATCAGGCCGGCGTAGAGGACGCCGTGGAAGGGGACGCCGCGGGCGGCCATCGCCGCGACCACGGGCCGGTGGACCCGCTCGACGATCTCCTCGACCTCGGCCGCGCCGAAGCCGGGGACCGGCGAGTAGCTGCCCATGCCGCCGGTGTTGGGACCCTGGTCGCCGTCGAAGATCCGCTTGTAGTCCTGGGCGGGGGCGAGCGGGACGACGTTCTCGCCGTCGCAGATCGCCAGCAGCGAGAGCTCCTCGCCCTCGAGGAACTCCTCGAGCACGACCGTGGTCTGGCCGAAGCGCTGCTCGGTGAAGAAAATGTCGATCGCAGCCCGCGCCTCGGCCTCGTCCTGGCAGATGATCACGCCCTTGCCCGCGGCGAGACCGTCGGCCTTCAGCACGGTTGGGTAGGCAGTCGCGGCCAGCCGCTCCAGCGCTTCCTCGCGGCTGCGCAGCAGCACGTGCGAGGCGGTCGGCACGCCGGCCTCCTCCATCAGCTCCTTGGCAAAAGCCTTCGAGCCCTCGAGCGCGGCGGCGGCTTTGCTCGGGCCGAAGGCCGGAATCCCCGCCGCCTCGAGCGCATCAACCGCGCCGGCGACGAGCCCCGCCTCGGGGCCGATCACCCCGAGGTCGATGCCGTGCTCCCGCGCCGCGGCGACGATCGCCGCCGCATAGTCGGCGCCGACGCTGGGAAGGCACTCCGCATCAGCGGCGATCCCGGCGTTACCAGGCGCGCAGAGCACGTCCGCCACCTGCGGCGAGCGCCGCAGCGCCCGCACGATCGCGTGCTCGCGACCGCCTCCGCCTACGACCAGAGCCTTCAAGCGGCTACAGCGAGTTGGAGAGATCCTCGGCGGGCATCGCCGCCAAGGTCTGGCTCGTCATCGTCCCCCGCGAGCCGAGCTCGACGGAGACCTTCGCCATCGTCTTCTCGTCGGGAGCTTCGACCACCGTCACGAAGTCGTACTGCCCCAGCGTCGCATACTGGGCCACCACCTTCGCCCCCAGCTGTTCGACCTCCCGGTTTACCTCGGCGACCCTGCCGGGGTTGTTCTTGAGGGTTCGAACGCCCTCTGCGGTCAGGTTGGTCAGCATCAAATAAGTCGGCATCTCCGCCCCCTTCAAGCTGTAGATCGAGCCTCGGGTTCAACCGTACTGCTTTGTGGTTGGTGAGGGAGGGGGCGGGGGTGCCCCTTCTGGACGCAGCTCGGCGGAGGAACGTTCTCCCGCTGTCGCCCAGTCGTTGTTAGCCCGCCTCATGCTGAGTGTCCAGAAGGGACACCCCCGCCCCCTCTACGACACGCCGAGAAGTTCCGTGGTTCCTTTGTCCGGCTATAGAGGACTAAGGAACCGCGGAACTCTTAGTACTCGTAATACCCCGCGTGGATGTGGTCGCAGTGGTCGGGCAGGGCGAAGGCTGGGCCTACGCCGTCGAGGTCGAAGCAGTAGATGAGCTCGGTGGGGTGGAGCGGGTCCGGCAGCTGGGCCAGGGCGTAGCCGAGCTCGGCGCATACGGCGGTGGTGGAGGTGTCGGTGCAGGAGACGCCGTCGACGGCGGCGATGTCCATCGCGCGGCCGTAGAAGTGGTTGGAGACGTTGCCGGAGGCGGTCATCTGCGAGTGGTCGGAGCGCAGGGAGGTGATCGTGATCTGGTGGTCCTTGGTCATCAGCGCCAGCAGGCCGGTGATCCGTTCGTCCAGCATCCCGGCCTGGATGTCCCGCAGCTCGAGGTCGTTGGAGAGAGTGAGGTTCTGCCAGTTGATCTGAGCGGCAACCGTGCCCGGGAGCAGGATCGTCCAGTCTTCGGTGCTGACCGCGCACTTGCCGGCCAGTGTGTCGCTCTCGTGGGAGATCGCGTCGACGTACCAGGCGGCCTGGTTGTGGGTGAAGACGCCGGCGTCGATGCTGCCGCGCGACCACATCAGGCGGGCCAGGGTCGCCGCCGAGTCGTCGATGTCGGCGTGGCGGACGCGGCCGTCGTCGTCACCGTCGACGGCATATTGACGCCACTCGGTCTTGTCGAGGCCGAGGGCGCCCCAGGTCCGCAGTTGCCCCTTGCTCATCCCGCGGCCGAAGTTGGACTCGAGCCGGGCGACGGCGGCCAGGGTCCAGACCCCGCGCTTGCCGAGTTCGTAGCGGCCGGCGGCGGCCTCGAAGGCGGCCAGGTACTCCTCCGGGATCTGTTTCTTCCAGTCCTCGGACGGGGTGCAGCGGTAGACCTGGATCTGCGGGGCGAGGGAGAGGGTGGCGTAGTTGCTGCCGACTTCGTTCGCGTAGCAGCCGGCGTTGGCGAGGACGTCTTCGACGTACCAGTCGGCGTGGTTGTAGGCGAAGATCGCGCCCCAGACGTCGCCCGGCATCCCGGCGGCGCTGAGGTAGCGGGCGGCGGCGAAGATCGCGTCTTCGGGGTTGTTCGGGTCCGCAACCCCGTCGCCGTTGGCGTCGACCCCGTACATCTCCCAGGTTTCCGGCATGAACTGCATCCAGCCTTCGGCGCCGGCGTAGGAGGGCCCGAGGTTCTGGCCGAAGCCGGTCTCGATCGCGTTGATCCCGGCCAGGATCGCCGGGCCCTGCGGACCGAGCCCGTACTTCTCGGAGGCGCGCTGGTAGATCGGGATCAGGACCGGCGGCACGCCGCTGATCGCGCAGCTGGAGGCGGGGAGCGAGGGGATTGCGAAGGCGCCGGCTGGGGGAGCGGGGGTCGCTCCGGTTTCGGGCGTCGCTTCGGTCGGTTCGGTTTCTTCGGGCTCAGCCGCGTCGCCGTTGCCGGCGTTGACCCCGCCGGAGGGCGGTGGCGTCTTCGTCGCCGGAGCGGGCGGCGGCACGAGCGCGTCGCCTTCCTCGATGGGAGTGGCGTTTTCGCTCGGCGAAGGGGGCGCTTCCAGGCTCGCGCCCGGGACGGGAGCCGGTGCCGCGGTGACGGCCTCGGCGCGCGCCACCGCGACCGGTACCGCCAGCGCCGCCGTGGCTGCCGCAGTTGCCATCACCGCCCGGATCTTGCGTGCGTGCTCCATCAGCCGAGGACGTTGACGACTCGCCAGTCTTTGTTCTTCAGCTGTTCCAGCTCCAGCCGCAGCTCGCTGGTGACGCCGACCCGCAGCAGCGAGACGCTGACCGGGTAGATCTCCTCATGCGAGGGCGCGGGGACGACGTTGAGGACTTTCGCCTTCGGCACCTCGACCCCGGCGGGCTGGCGCGGCGGGCGCTGCAGCAGTGCCTTGGTGACCTCGGGCGCCGCCGTCGCCTTGAAGGCCTGGCGGACCTCGCCCTTATCGGCGCCGGTCTCGTAGACGACGAAGGCGTCGGCGAACTTGCGGGCGACGGCGATCGCGGCGGGGCCGGCCGGGGGGCCGTCGACGCTCTCGGTCGCGGTCGAGGCCCGGGCTGCGGTGGTCGCATCCGGCTTGGAGGAGATCGTGTCGGTGGCGGCGTTGCCGGTGTGGCTCGAGGTTGAAGCGACAGCGGCCACCTCATCCGTCTCCGGCTCCGCGGCGGTCGAGCCCTTGCCCTGCGGCGCCTCGAAGACCGGGGCGGCCCCCTGCAGGGTCGGCTCCGGCTCGGGCTTCGGCTCCGCCTTCACCGGCGCCGGCTTGGGTGCCGGAGTGGTGGTCATCGCCACCGGGGTGACGGTCGTCGGCTCGCTGTCCTCAGAAGAGGCGAGCGAGTAGCCGCCGGCGCCGATTGCCAGGGCGAGGACGACGGCGCCGCCTGCGACGGCGGCACGACCGCTGTCGCTAAGCGAAAGAAAGCGGTCGCCAATAGGCCAGAGGACGCGGTCGCGCAGGGCGAGCGAGAGGTCCTCGAGGGCCTCCGGCGAGCGCCGCTTCTGACGCGCGTTGATCGGGGTCTGGTCGTTATCCATCAAGGTCTGCCGATGCTCTCCCAAGCCTAGATTGGCCCGTCCAATTAAAGAGCACCTTTACGTTGGACTTGTTTCGGCAGAAACCGCCGGGAAAATGAGCCCCGCAGCGCCGCCGTCGCTCCAGCCTAAGCGGCCGCCGCGGCAGGCGCCTTCGCCCGCTCGAAAACGACCTCTCCCTCGCGGGCGTCGACCCGGACGACATCGCCCTCGCGGAACTCGCCCTCGAGGATCTTCAGCGCCAGTTTGTCGACCAGCTGCTTCTGGATCACCCGCTTCAGCGGCCGCGCCCCGTAGGTGGGGTCGTAGCCGAGGTTGCCGAGCAGGGTGCGGGCGTCCTCGGAGAGCTCGATCTCGATTCCGCGCTCGTGCACCCGGCCGACCAGCTGGTCCACCTGCAGCTCGACGATGCGGCCGATGTCGGCCTTGGAGAGGCGGTGGAAGATCACGGTGTCGTCGATCCGGTTGAGGAACTCCGGCTTGAAGGTCGCCGCCAGCACCTCTTCGATCTGCTCGCGGATCTTCTCGTCGACCTGCTCGCCGACGATCCGGTCGGAGCCGACGTTGGAGGTCATGATCAGGACCGTGTTGGTGAAGCTGACGGTGCGGCCCTGGCCGTCGGTCAGCCGCCCGTCGTCCATGATCTGCAGCAGCGTGTTGAAGACATCGGGGTGGGCCTTCTCGATCTCGTCCAGCAACACCACCGCGTAGGGGCGCCGCCGCACCGCCTCGGTCAGCTGCCCGCCCTCCTCGTAGCCGACGTAGCCGGGGGGCGCGCCGATCAGCCGCGCGACGGTGTGCTTCTCCATGTACTCGGACATGTCGAGGCGGACGATCGCCTGCTCGGAGTCGAACATGAACTCGGCCAGCGCCTTCGCCAGCTCGGTCTTGCCGACTCCCGTCGGGCCGAGGAAGAGGAAGCTGCCGATCGGCCGGTTCGGGTCCGAGAGCCCGGCGCGCGAGCGCCGAAGTGCGTTGGAGACCGCGGAGATCGCCTCCTCCTGGCCGATTACCCGGTCGTGCAGCCGCTCCTCCATCTGGATCAGCTTCTGAACCTCGCCCTCCATCAGCCGGCTGACCGGGATCCCGGTCCATTTGGCGACGACCTCGGCGACGTCCTCTTCGGTCACTTCGTCGGCGAGCAGCACTTCACCGCCGGCGTGGACCTCCTCCAGCCGCGCTTCGGACTCGGCGACCTTCGCCTCGAGCTCGGGGATGTCGCCGTAGCGGAGCTTCGCCGCCCGCTCGAGGTCGGTCTCGCGCTCGGCCCGCTCAGCCTCCAGCCGCGCTTCCTCCAGCTGTTCCTTCGCGGCCTTGATCGCCTCGAGCGGCTCTTTCTCGTTCTGCCAGCGCGTCCGCAGCTCGGCCGCCTCCTCGCGCAGGTTGGCGAGGTCCTCTTCGAGCGCCCCCAGCCGCGCTTTCGAGGCCTCGTCGGTCTCTTTCTTCAGCGCCTCGCGCTCGATCTCCAGCTGCTGGATCCGCCGCTCGACCTCGTCGATCTCGGTCGGGACCGAGTCGATCTCGATCTTCAGCCGCGAGGCCGCCTCGTCGATCAGGTCGATCGCCTTGTCGGGGAGGAAGCGGTCGGCGATGTAGCGCTCCGAGAGGGTGGCCGCGGCGACGATCGCCGAGTCGGCGATCCGTACGCCGTGGTGCTGTTCGTAGCGGGGTTTCAGCCCGCGCAGGATCGCGATCGTGTCGTTCATGTCGGGCTCGCCGACGAGGACCGGCTGGAAGCGCCGCTCCAGCGCCGCGTCTTTCTCGATGTGCTTGCGGTACTCGTCGAGCGTCGTCGCCCCGACCGCGCGCAGCTCGCCGCGGGCCAGCATCGGCTTCAGCAGGTTGGCGGCGTCGACCGCGCCCTCGGCGGCACCGGCGCCGACGATCGTGTGGAGCTCGTCGAGGAAGAGGACGATTCGTCCGGCGGCGTCCTGCACCTCCTGCAGCACCGCTTTCAACCGTTCCTCGAACTCGCCGCGGTATTTGGAGCCGGCCAGCAGCGAGCCGATGTCGAGCGCGATCACCCGGCGGTCGCGAAGGCTCTCGGGAATGTCCCCCTGGACGATCCGCTGCGCCAGCCCCTCGACGATCGCCGTCTTGCCGACGCCGGGGTCGCCGATCAGCACCGGGTTGTTCTTGGTCCGGCGGGAGAGGACCTGGATCACGCGGCGGATCTCCTCGTCGCGCCCGATCACCGGGTCGAGTTTCCCCGCCTCGGCCTCTTTGGTCAGGTCGCGACCGAATTTCTCCAGCGCCTGGGCGGTCGACTCCGGCGTGGGGGAGGTGACCTTCTGCGGCCGCACCTCGGCGATCGCTGCTTCCAGTGAGGAGCGATCTGGGAGGAAGTCGCGGACGCTGGCGCTCTCGGTCAGCGCCAGCAGCAGGTGGTCGGTCGAGATGTACTCGTCGCCCTTCGCCGCCATCTCCTTCTCGGCCTGGCGGATCGTCTGCGCCAGCGCTGAGGAGAAGCGCGCCTCCTCGCTCTCTCCGCTCAGCTTCGGCAGCGCCGCGACCGCCTCGTTGGCGCGGGCGGCGACGGTGGCCGTGTCGGCGCCGAGCTTCTGCAGGATCGGGACGACGAGCCCGTCGGGCTGCTCGATCAGGGCGACGAGCAGGTGCGGGGGAGCGACCTCGGGGTTGCGCCGGGCGACGGCCAGCTGCTGCGCCGCCGCCACCGCTTCCTGCGACTTCTCCGTGAACCTGTCCGCCTGCATCAGCTTTCTCCGTTCTTCTTCGCTTCGAGTTCCTCCAGCCGCTTGCGCAGCCGCTCGTTGTCGGCCCGCAGCTTGTGCACCTGTGCTTCCAGCGCCAGCACCGTTTCCACCCCGGCGAGGTTCAGCCCCTCGGCGGTCATCTGCTGGATCCGCCGCAGCCGTTCGACGTCACGCTGGGAGTAGAGGCGGGTGTTCTTCGGCGAGCGTTTCGGGGCGATCAGGCCGCGCTGCTCGTAGATCCGCAGCGTCTGCGGGTGCATCTCGGCCAGTTCGGCCGCGACCGAGATCATGAACACGCCCTGCTCCTCGTCGAAGCTTGCTTTGACGCGGCGGCGGTAGGTGGCCATCAGCGTCCCGCCTTCCGCAGCAGCTCGGCCCGCGGGTCGCCGCCGTTGAGGGTCTCGGCCAGCTCGTCGACCGCCTTGCGCTGCTCCTCGCTGAGGTCCTTCGGCACCGCGATCTCGAGCCGGTAGCGGATGTCACCGCGGGCGCCGCCTTTGCGCTTCGGCGGGCCCTCGCCCCGCAATCGCTGGATCGTCCCGTGCTTGGTTCCCGGCGCGACCTTGATCTTCTTCGTCCCGTTCAGGGTCGGGACCTCGATCGTGCCGCCGCGCAGCGCCTCGGGGATCGTGATCGGGACCGCGACCTCGAGGTTGCCGTCGTCGAGCCGCTTGAAGATCGGCGAGGAGGCGACCCGCGTGGTCACGTAGAGGTCGCCGGGCGGCCCGCCGCGGGGTCCGTCCTCGCCCTTGCCGGCGAGGCGGATGCGGCTGCCGTCCTTGACCCCGGCCGGGACGTTGACTTTGAGGCGCTTGCTCTGCTGGGTGAGGCCGGAGCCGCCGCAGGTCGGGCAGGGGTCCTCGATGACCTGGCCGGCGCCGCCGCACTGCGGGCAGGGCTGGCTGATCGAGAAGAGGCCCTGGCCCTGGTTCTCGACCCCGCGGCCGCCGCAGCGCGGGCAGGTGACGGGGCTGGTCCCCGGTTTGGCGCCGCTGCCGTGGCAGGTCTGGCAGCGGCTCGACTTCGGCACCGTGACGCTGATCTGGGCGCCGTTGATGGCGTCGTCGAAGCTGAGCGAGACTTCCGTCTCGAGGTCGCGCCCGTGCACCTGCTGGGGCTGGGCGCGGCCGCCGCCGCGGTTGAAGACGGAGCCGAGGATGTCGCCGAAGTCGAAGCCGCCGAAGCCGCCGGGGCCGGTCCCGAACGGGGCCTGCCCTTCGCCGCCGAAGCCGGCGAAGACCCCGCCCTCGTCGTACTCCTTGCGCTTCTCGGGATCGGAGAGGATGTCGTAGGCGGCGGAGATCTCCTTGAATTTCTCCTCGGCGGCGGAGTCGCCCTGGTTGCGGTCAGGGTGGTACTGCCGGGCCAGTTTCCGGTACGCCTTCTTGATCTCCTCGCCGGTCGCCTTCTTGGAGACGCCGAGCGTCTTGTAGAGCTCGTCAGCCAACTCTCTCCTTTACGCGCTCACGACCACCCGGGCCGGGCGCAGCAGCTGCTGGTCCATCCGGTAGCCCTTCTGCATCACCTCGACCACGGTCCCGCTCTCGGTCCCCTCGACCGGCATCGTCGAGAGCGCCTCATGCTGGTTGGGGTCGAACTTCTCGCCCTTCGGGTCGACGGCCTCGATCCCGTGCTTCTTCAGGGTCTCGCGCAGCGACCCGAGCACCATCTCGACCCCGGAGGTGAGGCTGTCACCGCTGTCGCCTGAAGCCTCCAGAGCTCGCTCGAGGTTGTCCACGGCATCGATCACTTCCCGAGCAACTTCACTCTTCCCGCGAGCCTGTGCGGTCTGCACGTCACTGGCAACCCGCTTGCGGAAGTTCTCGAAATCAGCCTTAGTCCGCTTAGCCAGTTCGAGGTACTCATCTTTCTCCCGCTGGGCGTCAGCCAGAAGCGCGTCGAAGTCCTGCTCAACCTGATCCGCCTCTTCCGCGGGTGGCGGAGAGGAGGGGGAGGTCGAGGACGCCCCCGCCCGCAGGGCCTCCCCCTCCTCTCCGACAGGACCCGCGGACCGGAGCTCGTCCGTCATTTGCCCTCCTCGTCAACCACCTCAGCGTCAACGACCTCCTCCTCGTCGGCAGCCGACCCATTCTCGGTCGGACCCTCAGAGGCGCTCTCAGCCGAGGCCGCCGCGTAGATCTGCTCGGAGGCTTTGGTCATCGCCGCGGTCAGCGCCTCGACCTTGGCGTCGAGCTCCTCTTTGGAGCCGGTCTCGAGCGCGTCGCGGACCTCTTTGACTGCCGAGCGCACGTCCTCCTTGGTCGAGTCGTCGACTTTGTCGCCCGCCTCCTCGATCGCTTTCTCGGCCTGGTAGGCCGCGTTCTCGGCGACGTTCCTCGCCTCCGCCAGCTCGCGCTGAGCGCGGTCCTCATCGGCGTGCGACTCGGCGTCGGAGACCATGCTCTGGATTTCCTCGTCGGAGAGCCCGGAGCCGGATTTGATCTCGATCTTCTGCTCTTTGCCGGTGCCTTTGTCCGACGCGGTGACGTTGATGATGCCGTTGGCGTCGATGTCGAAAGTGACCTCGATCTGCGGCATCCCGCGCGGCGCCGGGGGGATCCCGGTGAGCTGGAATTTGCCCAGGCTCTTGTTGCCGCTGGCCATCTCGCGCTCGCCCTGGAGGACGTGGATCTCAACCGAGGGCTGGTTGTCCTCGGCGGTCGAGAAGACCTCAGACTTCTTCGTCGGGATCGTCGTGTTGCGCTCGATCAGCTTCGTCATCACGCCGCCTTTGGTCTCGATTCCCAGGGTCAGCGGGGTGACGTCGAGCAGCAGCACGTCCTTGACGTCGCCGGCGAGCACCCCGGCCTGGATGCCGGCGCCGACGGCGACGACCTCATCCGGGTTGACGCCCTGGTGGGGCTCCTTGCCGGTCAGCTCTTTGACCTTCTCGCGGACCGCCGGCATCCGGGTCATGCCGCCGACGAGGACGACGTGGTCGACTTCGGTGTCGGCGTCTTTCAGCGCCTGTTTCACCGGCCCGACGACGCGGTCGAGCAGGTCGCCGGTCAGCTCGTTCAGTTTGGATCTCGACAGTTTGAGGTCGAGGTGCTTCGGCTGCCCCTCGACGGCGGTGATGAAGGGCAGGTTGATCTGCGTCTCCTGCGTCGAGGAGAGCTCGATCTTCGCCTTCTCCGCCGCCTCGTAGAGGCGCTGCAGCGAGTTTTTGTCCTGGGAGAGATCGACGCCCTGGTCGCGTTTGAACTCCGCCACCAGCCACTCGACGATCGCTTTGTCCCAGTTGTCGCCGCCGAGGTGGTTGTCGCCGGCGGTTGCTTTCACCTCGAAGACGCCGTCGCCGATTTCCAGCACGGAGACGTCGAAGGTGCCGCCGCCGAGGTCGAAGACGAGGATCGAGTGATCGCTCTCCTCTTGGTCGAGCCCGTAGGCGAGCGAGGCGGCGGTCGGCTCGTTGATGATCCGCTTCACCTCGAGGCCGGCGATCTTGCCGGCGTCCTTGGTCGCCTGCCGCTGGTCGTCGTTGAAGTAGGCGGGGACGGTGATGACGGCGCTGTCGACGGTGTCGCCGAGCTTCATTTCGGCGTCCGCTTTCAGCTTCTGCAGGATCATCGCGCTGATCTCCGGCGGGCTGTACTGCTTGCCCCGCGCCTCGACCCGCACATCGCCGTTGGGGCCGGCGACGACCGCGTACGGGACGATCGTCTCCTCCTCTTTGACTTCGGACTCCTTGCGCCCCATGAAGCGCTTGATCGAGAAGATCGTGTTCTCCGGGTTCATCACTGCCTGGCGTTTGGCGACGGTGCCGACGAGGCGCTCCCCGCTCTCGGCGAACGCGACCACGGACGGGGTGGTGCGCCCGCCCTCGGCGTTCTCCAGAACGGTGGGCTCGCCGCCCTCCATCACCGCCACGCACGAGTTGGTCGTGCCGAGGTCGATACCAATCGTCTTTGCCACTTTTGCGCCTACCTCCAGCTGAGTTGGGTTGTTCAAGCTCTAAAAATCTAAGTGGCAGTATGGCAGATCGTGACTTTCGTTCAAGGGCCGGATTTGAGGTACGAGCGATTCATTCGCGTTTGCAGCGGGTTAGATAGAGGTGGGAGGCCGGAACCGACGAGGAGGAAATCTTGAAACGCATTTCTAGAAGCGTCCGCCGGCTCGTACTGATGGCCATCGCGGCGTTGCTGTTGACCGGCTTGTTCGCTGGCAGCGCCCAGGCCAAGTTCGGCCCGGGGCACCAGGTCAACGTGATGACCCGCAACCTCTACCTGGGGGCCAACCTGACCCCGGCGATCGCCGCCAAAAACACCAACGAATTCGTCCAGGCGAACGGGCAGATCCTGCGCGAAGTCACCGCCAACGACTTCCCTGTGCGCGCCGAGGGGCTCGCCAAGGAGATCCTGCAGAAGAAGCCCGACCTCGTCGGCCTGCAGGAGGTGGCGATGTGGCGCACCGGGCCGCCGAGCCTGGAACCGCTGCTCAGCCCCGCCGGTCCGACCGCGGCCACGGTCCGCTACGACTACCTGACCGAACTGCTCGACCGCCTCAACAAGGGCAAGAAGCGCTACCGCGTTGCCGTCGTCCAGCAGGAGTTCGACTTCGAGGCCCCGGGCGATGAGAACGGCGTCCCCGGCGACGGGCCGAACGGGTTCATCAAGGACGCCGAGATCAACGGCCGCCTGACGATGCGCGACGTCATCCTCGTCCGGCTCGGCGCCGGCGTCGTCACCAGCCATCCGCAGAAAAGCAACTTCGCGAACATGCTGACCGTCCAGCTCTCCGGGGTGGAAGTGAAAGTGCTTCGCGGCTGGACCGCGATCGACGCCAAGGTTCGCGGCAGCAAGAAGCTCCGCTTCGTCAACACCCACTTCGAGGCGTTTGACGACGCCAACCAGGTGCCGAGCATCCGCGCTCTGCAGGCGGGCGAGCTGGTCGCCAAAGGCGGCCCGGCGACGGCCAGCCTTCCGGTGGTCCTGGTCGGCGACCTCAACTCGGACGGCACCACCGTCGAAGGCGGCGACCGCCAGGCCTACCAGGCCCTGGTCAAAGCCGGGATGCGGGAGCGCAGCACCGCGAAACCGCCGAGCTGCTGCATCAAGTCGAGCCTGCTGGCGGTCGGCGGTGGCGGCAGCATCGCCGACTTCGACCACCACATCGACCACGTGATGACCCGCGATCCGAAGAAGGTGAAGCTGATCTCTTCGGCGGTCACCGGGCGGGAGCCGGTCGACGGCTTCTGGGACTCAGACCACGCGGGGGTCTTCAGCTCCCTCTGGTTGCTCCGGTAGGAGCCGGCCAGAAAGGCGAGGGGCGGGCGCGGGGCCCGTCCCTCGTTGTTTATCCCTCGCCGGCGGTGCGGGCGACGAATTCGGAGACCTGCTGCGCCTGCTCTTCGTTGAGGATGCCGCCCGGCATCCGCCCCGGAGTGGTGGAGCTGTCGACGCCCTGTTCGATCGCGTTCAGAACGCGTCCTTCGGTCGATTCGATCGTGCTCTTCTCTTCGGCGGGGCCGGAGGGGGCGAGCAGTTCGTCGAGGTCCGGCGCGTAGTTGCCGTCGGTGCCGGCGCTGTAGAGGGCGTGGCAGGTGCCGCAGTTGACGACGAAGAGCGACTGCGCATTCTCGAGGCTCGCGGGAACCTTCGTCTCGCCCTCCTCGCCGTCGCCCTTGGCGCGGAAGGCGGCGAAGGGGATGACGACTGCGAGGACGAGGACCAGGACCCCGAACCAGATGAAGGTGCGCTTGCTCATGAGGCGGCGCGCATATTACTCGCGCCGACCCCCGGGAGGCTGCGCCGGCAGCGTCTCCCGGTTCTCGCGGTACCAGGGGCACATCCGCCGCAGGGCGCACTCGCCGCAGCGCGGTTTCGGCCGGCAGACGGCGCGGCCGTGCCGGATCAGGTTGACGTGGAACTCGTGGGCGTCCTCCGGCGGCACGATTGCCAGCATCTCGTCGTGGGCCTTCTCGAAGGAGGCCTTGGCCGGGAAGAGGCCGAGGCGGCCGCCGACCCGGTGGACGTGGACGTCGACCGGGATCTCCGGGATTCCCCAGGTGAAGATCAGCACGCAGGCGGCGGTTTTGCGGCCGACGCCGGGCAGGTCGAGGAGGAACTCGAGCGACTCCTCGCGCGGCGCCTCCTCGGTCCAGTCGAGGTCGGGCGGATCGCCGAGCCGCTCGAGGATCGCCTGGATCCGCGGCGCCTTCTGCTTGGCGAGGCCGCCGGGCCGGATCGCCTCCTCCAACTCCTCGACCGGTGCGTCCCGCACTTCCTCCCAGCTCGGATAGCGCTCCAGCAGGCGCGCATAGGCGACGTCGCGGTTGCGGTCGTTGGTGTGCTGGGAGAGGACGGTCTTGACCAGCTCGCCGACCGGATCCCCGTGAGGTTCCTCCGGCGGCACCCCGTACATCTCCCGCAGCCGGTCCCGGATCGCCCGCACCCGTCGCCTCTCCGGCCGTTTCCACGCCACGGCGCGCACCCTATTGAGCCGTTAACGCCGGAGCTACAATTGGTCGTTCGTGTCTGCTGCATTCGCCGCCATATCCGCCCGCCTTCCAAAGGGCTGGGGCGACCTCGGGCGCCAGGTCGCGATCCTCGTCTCGGTCGACCTCGCCTACACCTTCGTGCGCGGAATCGCCGACGGCGAGCGGGCGATCGCGATCACCCACGGCCAGCAGGTGATCGACCTCGAGCGCTCCACCCACACCTTCTTCGAGCCCAGCCTGCAGGCGTTCTTCCTGCCCGCGCAGGGGGTCATCGACTTCGCCAACCAGGTCTATCTCAACGCCCAGTTCTCGGTCGCCCTCGGGTTCCTGGTCTGGCTCTACCTCTTCCACAACCAGTCCTACTACTTCGTGCGCAACATGTTCGTCGTCTCGATGGGGCTGGCCCTGGTCGGCTACTCGCTGTACCCGACCGCGCCGCCGCGGATGTACCCCGAGTACGGCTTCGTCGACACGCTCAACGCCTTCGCCGGGGTCAACCATGACTCGGCCCTCGCCAAGAGCTTCATCAACCCCTACGCGGCGGTGCCGAGCATGCACTGCGCCTTCGCGATGATGATCGGCTGCAGCGGGGTGATGGTCTGCCGCCACTGGTGGTCGAAAGCCTGGTGGGCGTTCTGGCCGCTGCTGGTCTCCTGGGTCACGGTCGTCACCGCCAACCACTACTGGGTCGACGCCGCGCTCGGCTGGATGGTCGCGCTTTGCGCCGCCCTCGTCGCCCAGCGCCTCGCCCAGGCCCGGCCGGAAGCCTGGGCTTTCCGCGCTGCCGCCCGCACCCCGGCCCCGCGCGAGGCCGAGGCGTAATAGCCTCACACAGCAATGGGACCCTCGGCGCCGCCCCGGCGCAGCAGTCGCGGTAATGGCCGCAACGGGCAGGAGCTGCGTGCGATCGCGCGCGATCGGCTGATCGAGTCCCGCCTCACCCCGAACGCGATCTCGCTGATGGGGCTGGTCGGCAACATCGTCGCCGCCGTCCTCGTCACCCAGGAGCTCTTCTTCCTCGCCGGGATCGCCTTCGTGATCGGCTCGGTGATGGACACGCTCGACGGCCGCTACTCGCGGATGTCGGGCAAGGGGACGCTCTTCGGCGCCTTCCTCGACTCGACCCTGGACCGGATCGAGGAGGGGATCGTGCTCGCCGCCGTCGCCGGCTACTTCGCCGCCCAGGGCGAGGACTTCGCGGCGGCGATGTGCGTGGTCGCCGTCCTCTTCTCGCTGATGGTCTCCTACACCCGCGCCCGCGCCGAGGCGCTGGGAGTCGAATGCAAGGTCGGCTTGGCCACGAGGCCGGTCCGCGTGGTGATACTTTCGATCGGCCTGATCTTCGCCAAGGGCGCCGGCATCGGAGATTTCGAACTGCTGGCCCCGGCGGTCTACGCAATCGCCGTCTTGACGATAGTCACGACGTTCCAGCGGGTATGGCATGTGAGAAACGAGCTTTCCGGCGAGGCCTCCGGCGTCAAGGACGACGGCGGCGGCGACGCTGGGGACGTGTAACCAGCGAAGCCGCCCGGTGTCTTCAGCCACCCAGCGCAATCCAGGAGGACTTCCGAATCAATGAGTGAGACCAACGGAGCCAACGGCAACGGCCACACGAACGGCGTCGGCCGCGAGGACGAGAAGGTCCGGGTCGCGATCGTCGGCGTCGGCAACTGCGCCAACAGCTTCATCCAGGGCGTCCAGTACTACAAGGACGCAGACCCGGCCGACGAAGTGCCGGGCCTGATGCACGTCGAACTCGGGGGCTACCACGTCCGCGACGTCGAGTTCGTCGCCGCCTTCGACATCGACCAGGAGAAGGTCGGCAAAGACCTCTCCGAGGCGATCTGGTCGGGGCAGAACGACACGATCAAGTTCGCCGACGTGCCGAACCTCGGGATCGAGGTCCATCGCGGCATGACCCACGACGGCCTCGGCAAGTACCTGAAAGAGAAGATCACCAAGGCGCCGGGCGAAACCGCTGACGTCGTCGGCATCCTCAAAGAGACCAAGGCCGATGTGCTGGTCTGCTACCTGCCGGTCGGCTCCGAGGAGGCGACCAAGTGGTACGTCGAGCAGGCGCTCAAGGCCGGCGTCGGCTTTGTCAACTGCCTGCCGGTCTTCATCGCCCGCGAGGACTACTGGGACAAGCGCTTCCAGGAGGCCGGGCTACCGATCATCGGCGACGACATCAAGAGCCAGGTCGGGGCGACGATCGTCCACCGCTCCCTCGCCCGCCTCTTCCACGACCGCGGCGTGCGGCTGGAGCGGACCAGCCAGCTCAACGTCGGCGGCAACATGGACTTCTACAACATGCTCGAGCGCGAGCGGCTGGACTCGAAGAAGATCTCGAAGACCAACGCCGTCACCTCGATCATGGGGCACGAGCTGCCGCCCGAGAACGTCCATGTCGGCCCCTCCGACTACGTGCCGTGGCTGACCGACCGCAAGTGGGCACACATCCGCCTCGAGGGCAAAGCCTTCGGCGACGTGCCGCTGACCGCCGAGCTGAAGCTAGAGGTCTGGGACTCGCCGAACTCCGCCGGCGTCGTCATCGACGCGGTGCGGCTGATCAAGCTGGCGCTCAACAACGGCGTCTCCGGCCAGCTCGACGGCCCCTCCAGCTACCTGATGAAGAGCCCGCACACGCAGCGGCCCGACGACGAGGCTCGCGAACACACGGAGGAGTTCATCGAGGCGAACCAGCGCGGGAAGTCGCTGCCCGGTCAGCCGACCGAGACCTCCGGCGCGGCTTCGGCTTAGTCGCAATAAGCGCAGACTTGTAAGAGCCCGCCCCGTGCGGGCTCTTATTCTGCTCCCGTGTCCTCCGCGCCGCTCTCGATCGCCCAGGTCTTCCCGGTCCGCCGCAACGGCGCGAATCCGGCGGCCGACTTCGCCAAGGCCGTTTCGGCTGAGTTGGAGCGCCGCGGCCACGAGGTGCTGCGGATCTCGACCGGGGACCCGGTCAAACGGCTGCTGAAATCGCGGCCGCTGGACATCGTCCACGTCCACGACCCGTTCGCGCCGAGCGCGCCCTCGGCGGCGCTGCGGCACTCCTTCAACCTCAACGTCGCCACCTTCCACGACCCGCGGGAGCGGGTGCTGGCGACGCAGGTGGCGCGGCCGCTGGTCGAGATCTTCTTCGGCCGGATCGACGCGCGGACGGTGACGCGGCCGCAGACCGCCGAGTTGCTGGAGCGCTTCTTCCCGGCCGGGTACGAGCTGCTGGACGGTGCCGCCGAGGCGGACTGGACCCGGGTCGCCGACCGGCTGGAAGTGATCTATCGACGGTTGCTGGGGCGGCGGCACGACCCCGAAGGCAACCCGGATGTGCGCGCGCGGATCTCGAAACGACCGCTGATCGAGGTCGACCTGCACATGCACACCGACCACTCCGGCGACTGCGCGACGCCCGTCGACGTCCTCATCAACACCGCCCGCGACCGCAACCTCGGCGCGATAGCGATCACCGACCACAACGAGGTTTCCGGGGCGCTGGAGGCGCGCAAGCTGGCCGAAGAGCTGGGGGACATCAAGGTGATCGTCGCCGAGGAGGTGAAGACCGCCGAGCAGGGCGAGGTGATCGGCCTCTTCCTCGAGGAGAAGATTCCCAAGGGGCTGACGATGGCGGAGACGATCCGCGAGATCCGCGCCCAGGGCGGCCTCGTCTACGTCCCGCACCCGTTCGACCGCTTCCACTCGGTTCCCGACTACGAGCACCTGCTGGACATGGTCGAGGAGATCGACCTGCTCGAGGTCTTCAACCCGCGGGTGGCGGTGACCGCGTTCAACGTGGAGGCGGTGCGCTTCGCCGCCAAGTACCGGATCGTCCCGGCGGCCGGCTCCGACAGCCACGTCGCCCAGGGGCTCGGGAGCGTGCGGCAGCGGATCCACGATTTCGAGGGGCCGGCCGAGTTCCTCGAGGCGATGCGGGACGCCGACATCACCCGAAAGCACAAGAACCTCGTCTACGTGCAGACGCTGAAGTTCCTGCAGACGACGGGGCGGCCGAAGGCGCCGAAACGGCGGGTGCCGAACGCGAAGCCGGTGCGGGGCGGGCGGCCGCGGCGGCGCAAAGAAGGCCGCCGGGCGAGCAAGTCCTGATGCAGACGGACCGCCGCAAAGGAGCCGCGCCGGTCCCGTCAAAGAACGCCCCGATGCGAGGCATCGACGACGAGATCCGTGAGAAGTACCTGGAGCGGGCGATCCGCGAGCTCAACCAGATGAGCCGCGAGATCCAGGACTGCCAGCACTGCCCGCGCGGCAAGCTGATGCCGGTCCTCGGCTCCGGCCATCCCCAGGCGGACGTCTTCATGCTCAAGCAGGCGCCGCTGGCGGCGGAGATCGAGGAGGGGGTCGCCTTCTACGGCCGCTCCGGCAACGCACTGATGAAAAGCTTCAAACGGCTCGGGATCGACCCCCTCGTCGTCTACGGAACCCTCTGCGTCAAGTGCCCGATCCCCGAGCCCGACCTGGCGGCGGGCGAGTGCGTCGGCCGCCTCGTCGAGGAGCTGGCGATCGTGCAGCCGAAGATCGTCGTCGTCATGGGCGAGCCGGCCCTGCGCATCCTCAACGGCCTCAGCGTCCCCCTCTCCCGCCCGGTCGAGGGCCGCGAGGGCGAGATCCAGGCCTTCACGCCGACGATCGACGCCCTCTACGTCCCCGACATCGACGAGTCGCTGGACGAAGAGGGAGCCAAGCAGCGCTTCTGGCGAGCCTTCAAGACGCTCGGCGAGTGGTACGACGACTTACCGCCGTACTAAGCGGGACCGACCTCTACGGGACGACGTCGAATTCGGCCGCGAGCGCCTGCGCCCCCCGTTCCCCGCCGGGCCAGGAGAAGAAGCTCACTGCCTTCACCATGCGATAGCGGCCGGGAGGCATCGTTTCCGGGATGCCGAAGGCGGTGCATCTGCCGCTCATTCCGGGAGGGCTGCTGAGGCCGATCATGATCCAGAAGCCATCGGGACTCTCGGGAGCCGTCGTCCAGACCCCGCCCTCTAAGCGCTCGATCCTGTAGTCGACGCCGTAGGTGGCGTAGTCGGTGCCGAAGTTCTCGACCCGGCCGAAGACGGTCGTTCCGGGGCGGTAGACAGAGTTATCGAGACGAAGCCGGGCGGTGGCCCCGAGCGATGGGAGGACTCGGTAGTAGAAGCCGAACTGACCGAGCTTCTTCCCCGTCGCCCCGAGAAGGGCGACGGTGAGGCGGTAGAACCCAGGCTCGTTGGCCACTTCGAGGCCGAAGTCCTGGCCGGCGACGGGCTTCAACCGCCCCACCGGCTCGAGCAGCCGGCCGACTCTGGCAACCGGCCGCCCCCTGCCGTCGACCTTGACCAGGAGTGCGCCGAGCGTCCAGTGAAGACGCATCGCCTTGCGCTGCAGGGGCGCCAGCGTGACCCCCACCTCGCCGCTGCCGGCCAAAAGCGAGGGGGTGGAGCGGAGACGAAGGCTCGCGGGTCCGAAGCCGATCTGCCCGTTCTTTCCGGGCTGGTGGAGTTTCGGCATCCGCTTCAGCGGCGCCAGGAAGTCGTGCGCCTCATGAGGCTGGCAGAACGGCGGCTCCGGTTCGTAGGCAACGGCTCCAGCGCGACCAGGGAGGACGAGGAGAACCGCGAGCGCGGCGAAGATCGCCAGGGTCGACGTCGGCTTGCCGCTCAGCAACATCTGCGGCAACCCTAATCCCTACTGGTGGGGCGGGCCGCCTTTGCGCGGGGTGTCGTTCGGGTCGCCGGCGTCCTTGGCGGGGTGCATTTCGCCTTCGGGCTTCGCCTCGTGCTCTTTGCTGGGGCCGGTCTCTTTCCCGGTCCCCGGCTCTTTCAGGGCCTGGGCTGCGGCTTTCGCTTTATCGGTGAGGCTGCCTTTGCCTTTGGCGACTTTTTTCAGCTCCTCGGCGTCGGCTTTAAGGCTGTCGACGCCGCCCCTTTTGTCGATCGCGTCTTTCGCTTTGTCTGCGAGTTTCTTGAAGTCCATGGTCTCCTCCGGGCACGTTGGTGGCGATTGGTGACTTGTACCCCCTATGGGGGGGCTAACTCACCAATCGTCAGGAGGAGGGCGCGGCGGACTCGGCCAGGGCGGTCATCGGCTCGACCTTGGCCGAGGCTAGGCCGCGGACGACGATCGTGTCCAGGGCGCTGTAGGCGCTGAGGGCGTTTTGGGCCGCGGCTGAGTCGGGGGCGGCTACGCCTACGGTGCCCTCGGGCTCGCCGAGGCGGTCGAAGTGGTCGCGGTAGCCCTTGTGGAGGTCGCGGTAGAAGGACTCCTCCTTGGCGAGGCGCTGGGCGGCGTCGGGGCCGACGGCGGTGCGGACGTAGCCGAAGACGGGCGGGATTTCGCGGCCGGCGTCGGCGGCTCCCTGCTCGACCTTCTCGCGGGCGCCGGCGGCGAAGCCGGGGGTCATCCAGTTGAAGAAGACGCCGTCGTAGGAGCTGCCCCCGAGCGCGCACATCTTCGGGCCCATCGCGGCGAGGACGAGTTTCACTCCGGGCAGGAGCTCGCGCAGCTTCGGCTCGGCCTCGCGCATCGCCGTCAACGGCTTCTTGTTGAAGCCGGCGCCGACGCCGAGCCAGAGCTTCGAGCGGTCGATCCCGAGCTCCTCGATGTCGGCGGCGATCTGCTCGGGCGGGGTGCGGTCGAGGGCGATCACGGCGACGCCGAGCTCGATCTCGGGCGTGGCGGCGGCGAACTCGGCCAGCGTCGCCAGGCCTTTGGCGCCGGGGTGGTCGTTCGACCACATCGAGTCGTAGCCGAGCTCGGCGCAGCGCGCGGCCAGTGGCCGCGCCACCTCCGGGTCCAACCCCGCCGCGACTCCGAATCCGCGCGCCATGATCAGGACGAGGTACCCGGGTCGGGCGCCTCGACACTTGCCGCGGCTCTCGCCTCGTCGCGCTCGAAAAGCGCGACGCACTCGATGTGCGGGGTCTGGGGGAACATGTCGACCGGCCTCACGCGGGCGAGCTTATAACCGGCCTCCGTGAGCTGGACGGCGTTGGGAGCGAGCGTGGTCGGGTTGCAGGAGACGTAGACGATCTTCTTCGCCTCGCACTCGATCACCCGGCGGACGATTTTCTGCGAGAGGCCGGCCCGCGGCGGGTCGATGACGACGACGTCGGGCTTGCCCGCCTTCTCCAGCAGCGGCCGCACGCCGGTGCGCGCGTTGGCCGCCATGAAGTGCGCGTTCTCGACCTTGTTGCGGCGGGCATTGCGCTCGGCGTCGGTGATCGCCTCCTCGACGATCTCCAGGCCCCAGACCTCGCCCGCCTGCGGCGCCATCGTCAGCCCAATCGTGCCGATCCCGCAGAAGAGGTCGAAGACGCGCTCTGAGCCGGTGAGGCCGGCGAACTCGGCCGTGACCGCGTAGAGGCGCTCGGCCATCTCGGTGTTGGTCTGGAAGAAGGCGCCGTGGGACATCTCCAGCTTCAGGCCGCAGAGCTCCTCCCGCAGCCGTTCCTCGCCGAGCACGCCGGTTGGTCCCTCGCTGCCGCCGGCGTCGCCCTCGACGATCGTGTGGAGGTCGACCGGCGGCCGCGGGAAGCGGGATTTGGTGGTGACGAGGCGGGTCTGGATCTGGCCGGTGCGCCGGCCCTCGCGGACCGCGAGGTTGCGGAGGACGCCGCGGCGGGCGCGGGCGTCGTAGGCGGGGATCGACTCGAGTCGGGCCCAGTCGCGGACCGCGTTGCGGGCCTCGTTGCCGGCCTCGCTCGCGAGGTGGCAGTCCTCGACGCCGACGATCAGGTCCCAGCGGCCGCGGGCGTGGAAGCCGAGCGTCGGCTCGCCCTCGGCGTCTTCGCCGAAGGAGTATTCGAGCTTGTTGCGGTAGCGCCACTGCTCGGTCGCCGGGACGATCTCCCCGAGCTCGAAGCCCTCGAGGCCGCCGATCCGATCGAGCGCTTCGGCGACCTGCTCCTGCTTGTGGGCGAGCTGGCGCTCATAGGGAAGCCCCTGCCAGGGAGCGCCCGGGCAGGGCTCGCCGCCGTGAACGCAGGTGTCCGGCAGGCGGTCGGCGGAGGCGCGGACCACCTCGACGGTCCGCGCCTCGGCGAAGCGCTTCTTGGGCTTCGTCACCTCGGCGCGAACCAAATCCCCTGGCAGCCCCCCGGCGACGAAGACGACGAACCCCTCGGTGCGCGCGACCCCACGCCCGCCGAAGGCGAGCGAGTCGATCTCGAGCTCGAGCTGTTCCCCCTTCTTTATGGCAGTGCTTTGCGCGCCTGGTTGACCAGCCGCTCGAGTTCTTTGATCAGCGAGTCACGCTGTTTCTTGCCTTTTTTAACCAGTTCGCCGAGCAGTTTCTCGGCGTCCGAGCGCGTCATCCGGCCGCGTTTGACGGCGTCGTCGACGACGTCCTGGATGCGGTCGCGGCTCAAGGTCACGCTCTGCTCGAGGCTCTCGCGGAACTGGGCGACGCTCTTGTCGAGGCCGCTCGTCGCTTTGCTTGAAGCTTTTTTGGAGCCGGAGCTTTTGCGGCTTTTCGAACTCGATTTCGCTTTGGATTTCGCGGAAGCTTTTTTCGGCGCCGCTTTTTTGGCTTTGGTCGCTTTGCCTTTGGCTTTCGATTTCGTCGTTTTCGCGCTTTTGGTCGCTTTCGACGTTTTCGATTTCGCGGCGGCTTTTGCTTTTTTAGCTTTGCCGGCCGGTTTTTTGTCCGCCATCTAGGTGTTGCCTCCGTGTGTCGTTTTCCCGCTGGTGGATCTCGACTATCTCAGTTCTGGAGGGCGTCAAGCGAGGTCGCACGGAAACGTGCCTGAACCGGTGCATGGTCGGAGAGCCGCAGCGCCCGTCCCTCCACCTCCATCTCGCGGCGCTCGGCCGGCCAGCGTTCCGGCGGCTCGACCACATCGAGGTCGCGGCAGAGGATGTGGTCGATTGCGTCGGCAGCGGTGAAGGGGGTCAGCCCGAACTCGTCGCGCAGCTGTTCGAAGACGCGCGGGTTCACCCCCGGCCGAAGATTTAGATCGCCGCCGAAGATCAGCGGCCCGCCGGCCGCCCAGGTGAGCGCCGCTCGCGCCGCTTTGACGACGTCCTCGGCCGCGAGGTTCGGCCAGTCGTTGGTCGCGTGCAGGTTGGCGACGCAGACGCCCGAGGCGGTGCGGACGAAGCCCATCGCCCGTCGCTCCGGCTCGCCTTCGTGGATCGCGATCCCGCGCCGCTCGGCGATCCCGCCGAGCTTGCCCGGCACGCGGATGAGGATGACGTTGGAGCCGCCCTCGCCGCTCGCCATCAGGTCCGGGTTCTGCCGCGCCAGCAGCGCCCGCAGCCCCCCCAGCGAGTTGCGCGAGGTCAGCGTCCGGTGCCACTCGGCGCCGCAGGCGCGGGCCAGCGGCTCGGCGAAGCGGGGCGGGCACTCCTGCAGCATCGCCACGTCCCACTCCCAGCCCGAGAGCATCGTCGCGAACTCCTCGGTGAGGTCGCGGTTGACCTGGAGGTGGGTCTGGTTGTGCTCCTCGATCCGCAGCAGCCTCGAGCGCCAGGTGCGCAGCTTCGGGTCGGGCGGGAAGTCGCGCCCGTGGAAGAGGTTCCAGCTCAGTGCGGTGATCTCCACGGTCGTAGTATCCGCAAGCTTGATGATCGCGAAGCGAAGCGGAGCGCACCCTTGACGAATTTCCTCACCGGCGAAGAGCTCGGCGCCTTCGAGCTCGGCAAGCTGCTCGACCGCGCGGCCGAGTTGAAAGCCGGCCGCCGCGAGGGCGTCGGCCGCGATTCCCTGACCGGCCGCAGCATCGCCCTCGTCTTCGAGAAGCCCTCGACGCGGACGCGGATCTCCTTTGACGTCGGCGTCACCGAGCTTGGCGCCCACGGGGTGATGCTGCGCGGCGACGAACTGCAGCTCTCGCGGGGCGAGTCCACTCCGGACACCGCCCGCGTCCTCTCCCGCTACGTCGACGCGATCGTTGTGCGCTCCGGCTCCCATGAGACCGTCGCGGCGCTGGCCGAGGCGGCCGAGGTGCCGGTCGTCAACGGCCTCACCCCGCTGCACCATCCCTGCCAGGCGCTCGCCGACCTGCTGACGATGCGCGAGCGCTTCGGCGACCTGCAGGGCCTGCGCCTCGCCTATGTCGGCGACGGCAACAACGTCGCCCGCTCGCTGGCGATCCTCGGCGAGCTGGCCGGGGTCGAAGTCGTCGTCGCGGCGCCCGCCGGCTACCAGCTGGAGGAGGGCCACGGCGCCAAGCTGACCGACGACCCGCGCGCCGCCGCGGCCGATGCCGACGCTCTCTATACGGACGTCTGGGTCAGCATGGGCGATGAGGAGGAGGCGCAGCGCCGTCGCTCCGACCTCGCCCCCTTCCAGCTCGACGCCGACCTCCTCGCCGCCGCCAAGGACCGCGCGATCGCCCTCCACTGCCTGCCCGCCCACCCCGGCGAAGAGATCGCCGCCGAGGTTCTCTACGGCGAGCACTCCGCCGTCTGGGACCAGGCCGAGAACCGGCTGCACGCGCAGAAGGCGCTTCTCGAGCTGCTGCTCGAAGACTGATGTACCCCGAGATCCACATCGGCCCGCTGACGCTGCAGACCTTCGGCCTGATGTTCGCGCTCGCCTTCCTCGCCGCCGGGGCGCTGATCTGGAAGCGCTTCGACGAGATCGGCAAGCCGGTGGACTGGGCTTATGAGATGGGCTTCGCGGCGCTGATCGGCGGTGTCATCGGCTCCCGCGTCTACTTCATCGTCGACAACTACTCAGACGTCAAGGACGACCTCCTCGGCAACATCTTCAGCGGCTCGGGGCTGACCTGGTACGGCGGCGCGATCGGGGGTGCCATCGCCGTTTTCCTCTGGGCCTGGTACCGCGGCTTCCTCGGCCTGGCGCTGCTCGACGTGGCGGCGCCGGCACTGGCGCTCGGCTACGCGATCGGCCGCTGCGGCTGCCAGCTCTCCGGCGACGGCGACTACGGCAAGGCCTGGGACGGACCGTGGGCGATGTCGTACCCCGACGGGACCGTCCCCACCGACCAGACCGTGCACCCGACGCCGATCTACGAGACGCTGGCGATGGGCCTCGGCGCCTGGATCCTCTGGCAGCTGCGCGACCGGGTGCGGCCGGGGGTCCTCTTCGCCCTCTATCTCCTCTACGCGGGGGCGGAGCGGTTCCTCGTCGAGTTCCTGCGCCGCAACGACGACGCGCTCCTCGGGCTGACCCAGGCGCAGCTGGAGAGCGTGGTGATGATGATCGCCGGAGCAGTCTGGCTCGCTATCGTCCACCGCCGCCACGGAGGCATCGGCCGTCCGGCGGCGAATGAGGCGGTTGGCGCGCCGGCCTAGGCGCGGCGCAGCCCGCGTTTCACTGCTATCTTGCGCAAAATCTTTGGAGCGGTCGATTTAGGGAGGATGTGGCGGTAATGGCGGCAATTGACGTACAAAGCGAGGGGCCCTCGGCGCGCACCGTGGGTGCGATTCTCGACGACGCGGCAGAGCGGATCGCCGCCGCCGGCGTCGAGGACGCCCGCAGCGACGCCGAAGTCCTGGTCGCCGATGCGCTCGGCGTCAAGCCGGGCGAGCTGACCGTGGAGAGCGCCGGCGAGGTCGGCGAAGAGGCCGCGGCGACGATCGAGCGCAACGTCCAGCGCCGGGTCGAGCGCGAGCCGATCGCCTACATCCTCGGCCGCGCCCCCTTCCGCAGCCTCGAGATCTACGTCGACGAGCGCGTGCTCTGGCCGCGCCGCGAGACCGAGCTCCTGGTCGAGGTCGGCACGCAGCTGCCCGAGGGCGCGCGTGTGCACGAGGTCGGCACGGGCTCCGGCGCGATCGCGCTGGCGCTGCTCTCCGAGCGGCCGGACCTCAAGGTCACCGCCTCCGACCTCTCGCCGGAAGCGGTCGAAGCCGCCCGCGAGAACGCCGAGCGGCTCGGCCTCAACCTCGAGGTCACCGTCGGCAAGGGCCTGCCGGAGTCGGTCGAAGCCGAAAGCGTCGACCTCGTGATCGCCAACATGCCCTACGTCACCGACGAGACGATCTTCGATCGCTCGCCCGAGATCCAGAAGGAGCCGCGGATGGCCGTGACCGGCGACTGCGGCGAGGACGGGCTCGGCGTGATCCGCAGCGTCATCGCCGAAACGCCGTCGGGCTGGAAGCTGGCGATGGAGCACGACACCCATCACGGCCCGGCGATGCGCGAGCTGTTGCGCGACGCGACTACCCTCCAGGACTATGAAGGGGATGACCGGGTCACCGTCGGCTACGCGCCCTGAGGGCGAGGGCACCCCTGGCGACCGCTCGGTCGCCGTCTCGACCGAGGAGCAGCGGCGGGCCAAGCTCGAACGCCTGCGCGAGAGCGGCGTCGACCCCTACCCGCACTCCTTCGAAGACCGCGACCACGTCGAGGAGATTGAGGCCGCGCACGACCCGGCCGAGCTGGGGGAGGGGGAGCACGAGCAGTTCACCTACCGGGTGATGGGCCGGATCACCGGCAAGCGCGGCCACGGCAAGACCGCCTTCCTCGACGTCCGCGACATCACCGGCACGATCCAGGCCTACGCGCGGCGCGACGTGCTGGGGGAGGAGGCGTTCGGGCGGGTCGAGGAGCTCGACATCGGCGACCTCGTCGGGATCGTCGGGCCGCTGCACGTGACCAAGCGCGGGCAGCTGGCGATCGGCGTTCGCGAGTGCTTCCTGCTGGCGAAGGCGCTGAAAGACCCGCCCGATCTCTTCCACGGCATCTCCGACCCGGACACGCGATACCGCCAGCGCGAACTCGACCTGATGGCGAACGCGGACTCGCGGGAGATCTTCAAGAAGCGCAGCCAGCTGACCCTGGCGATCCGCAATCACATGGCAGAGCGCGGCTGGATCGAGCTGGAAACGCCGGTCCTGCAGCGGCTGACCGGCGGCGCCGCGGCGCGGCCGTTCGTCACCCACCACAACGCCCTCGACCGCGACCTTTTCCTGCGCACGGCGACCGAGCTCTACTTGAAGCGGGCGATCGTCGGCGGCTTCGAGGACGTCTACGAGTTCGGCAAGTTCTTCCGCAACGAGGGGATGTCCCCCCAGCACAACCCCGAGTTCACGATGCTGGAGATGTTCGTCGGCGGCGCCGACTACGAAGGCGTGATGCGGTTCATCGAGGTCCTGGTCGCGAGCGTCGTGCAGCGGGTGATGGGGACGACGGTGGTCGAGCGCGACGGGGTGGAGATCGACTTCGCCGCGCCCTGGCCGCGGGTGCGGCTGCGCGACGAGCTGCTGCGCGAGATCGGGCTCGACATCTACGAGGCGAGCCGGGACGAACTGGCCGAGGCGGCGGGCGACGCCGTCGGCCCCGACGACGATTGGGCCGGCGTCGTCGACACCCTGCAGGGCAAGTTCGTCGAGCCGAAGCTGATCCAGCCGACCTACATCATCGACCTGCCGATCGACATCTGGCCCCTGGTCAAGGTCCACGAGGAGAGCCCGCGCGTCTGCGAGGCCTTCGACGGCATCGTCGCCGGGATGGAGATCGTCGGCGGCGGGACCGACCTGAACGACCCGATCGAGCAGAAAGAGCGCTTCGTCAAACAGCGCGAGCGGCAGGAGAGCGGGGCGGAGGCCGACCCGCACCCGAACGACGAAGAGTTCGTGCGGGCGCTCGAATACGGGATGCCGCCGGCGAGCGGCTGCGGGCTGGGGATCGACCGGCTGCTGATGATCATGACCGGGGCGAAGACGCTGCGGGACGTGATCATCTACCCGGCCATGCGCGAGTTACCTGGCGAGTAGAGCGGGACGCGGGTAGCCTCCCTAGGGTGAGCGACGGACTACAGGCCGGAGCCGTGGCGCCGGCCAACGAGGAGGCCGTGCGGGCCTGGGACACGGTCCTCTACGAACGCTGGAAGCAGAACCGCAGGGTCTTCGTCGGGGCGCTGACCGCGGTCACCGAGGATCTCTTCGATCGCTTTCCGCCGCCGTCTGGCGGTCGCTGCATCGACATCGGCTGCGGTTTCGGCGAGACGACGCAGCGGTTGGCCGAGCTGGTTGGCGCGGACGGCTTCGCCCTCGGCACCGACTCCTCGCCGCGGTTCATCGAGGACGCGCGGCTCGAGGCTGCCGAGGCCGGGGTCGAGCCCGAGAACATTGGCTTCGAAGTCGCCGACGCGCAGACGGCCGAGTGGGAGCCGGAGTACGACTACGCCTTCTCGCGGATGGGGACGCAGTTCTTCGCCGCGCCGGTGCCGGCGATGCGGGCGATCCGCGGCGCGCTCAAGCCCGGCGGCGGCCTGCGCAAGATCTGCTGGCGGCGCAAGAACGAGAGCCAGTTCTGGGCGGAGACTGAGCAGGTCGTCGAGCGCTTTCTCTCGCGGCCCGAGGAGTACGACGCCGACACCTGCGGCCCGGGGCCGTTCTCCCTCGGCAACCCCGAAACCCTGGAGGGGATCCTGACGGCGGCGGGCTTCGAGGAGATCGAGCTGCACGGCCGCGAGTTCGACTACTTCATGGGCAGCGACATGGAGGAAGCGGTCGACTCGCTGCTGGCGATCGGGCCGGGGGCGGAGCTGATCCGCCTCAACGGCGAGCACGGCGAGAGCCGGCGCGAGGAGATCGCCGAGGCGCTCCGCGAGCACTACCGCCAGTGGCAGCAGCCGGACGGCTCGATCGTCGGGCGTGCGGCAGTGTGGATCGTCGGCGCAACCAATCCTGGCTAGCGCCTGGCGGCTTAGGGCGCGCGCAGGAGGCCGCCGTCGATCGGGATCACGGTCCCGGTGACGTAGGCGGCGCGTTCGGAGCAGAGGAAGGCGACGAGGTCGCCGTACTCCTCGACGGTGCCGAGCCGGCCCGCCGGCACTTCCTCCCGGGCGGCGGCTTCGACCTGCTCCATCGAGCCGCCGAGCTCGGCCATGCGGTCGGTGGCGAAGCGGCCGGTGGCGACGGTGTTGACGGTGATCCCGTCGCCGGCGACCTCGCGCGCGAGCGTCTTCAGGAAGCCGACGGTGGCGAGGCGGTGGGCGTTGGAGAGATTGAGAGCGGGGTTGATCTCGATCGTCGTCGTCGAGCCGACGTTGACGATCCGCCCCCAGCCTTCGCCGCGCATGCCGGGGACGACGGCGCCGGCGAGGATGCGCGGGGCGAGGACCAGCGAGCGGTAGGCCTCCTCCCATTCCTCGAAGCCGTGGTCCAGCGCGCCGCCCGGGGGAGGGCCGCCGGTGTTGGTGACGAGGATGTCGACGCGCCCCAGCTCCTCGGCCACCTCAAGCGGCAGGCGCGCCAGGCGCTCGAGGTCGGTCGCGTCGGCGACGAAGGGAGTGGCGGCCGGCCCGATCTCCGAAGCGGCTTCGGCCAGCCGCACGGCGGAGCGGCTCGCGATCGCCACCCGCGCCCCTTCCCGCGCCAGCGCCGAAGCCACACCGCGCCCGATCCCCTTGCTCGCGCCCATCACCAAGGCGACTTTCCCCTCCAGCCCAAGATCCATGGTCGCCACCCTAGCTGCGCCGAGCACGCTCAGAATCCGTTGCGCGGGTATCGTTCCCCAAGAGCGCCCGTAGCTCAGTGGTCAACGGGTCCTTTCGGGGGCCCAAAGAGCGTCGGTCTTTCAAGCCGAAGGTCGCCGGTTCGAATCCGGTCGGGCGCATTCCTCGGTGTTCCGGGCCGTGCCAAGCATTGCGCGCTGCAGAGCCAAGTCTTCGGTCTAGCGCCTAATCGGCGTTCCGCTGGCGTCCGCGCGATTCCGCGCGGTTCCGGCCGGTCTGTGTCACATCCAGGTCACATCTTGCGGCTGGCAATAGGGTCTGCCCGATGGCGCAAGAGAAGACCGAAGCTCGTAAAGCGGTCCGTGCTGCACAGAAGCAGTTCGAGCGCCAATCCGCTGCGGCCCAGAAGGCGCGGCGCAAGGCCTTCGTCCAGGCTCAGAAAAAAGGGCTGTCCCTGCGCGAGATCGGCGAGGAGGTCGGTCTTCACCGCTCCCGCATTGCGCAGATCATCAAAGGCGAATAGGCCAACTGTCTAGATTTTCTAGACAGCATGTGCTAGCCTTAGTTTCTAGATAAAAAGCGCCCCCGCGCTGGTGGAACAGCCGGGGGCATGGCACAGGAGGTATTCGCTCCCATGCACGACAAGCCTAGTGGCGCCGTTGATGAGCGCGCCACGACTGCGGCCGAGGACATCAAGGCCCGGGCGCGGGTCCTACGAGAAGTCCTGGATCTTTACCCGGAGACGCTGACTCTCGACGAGCTGGTCCGAGAGTTGACGGTCGACTCGGTGGAGTTCCAGGAGCGCGATCGCGTCCAGCGAGCCGTGCGCGACCTGATCGCCGGCGGCTTGATTCATCGGGTCGGCGATCTCGTCCTGCCGACCCGGGCGGCGGTCAACTTCCACGAGCTCGGCGAAGACTGAACAGAGCGGAAAGGCCAATTCGAAGTCCGAGCGATGACCAAGGCAGCCCGCACCCCAAGCAACAAGGCAGATGGAACCCATGCACGTGAAGCGAAGGGAGGGGCACCTAGAAGCAAAACACCCAGCGAGGGGAGAGCCCCGGCCCTGAGGCAGAACCAGAAGCCGCCTCAGAAGCACCAGCCCCACGTCCCGACACACTACGAACTGGGTGCCACAGTCCCCTCGAAGCGCGGTGACAGCAACGTCCAGTCACCGGCCTAGCGTCCTCGGCGCGACGGGCTGACCCCGCATTATCTCGTCGCCTCTGGGGAGGCTGACCGAGTGGGTCGTGTCGCCCGTCGCGCTTTGAGGATTGCCGGCGTGACCTGATAGGAGCATGCGAGAGCCCCACCCAGTTCTGTCCGCCGTCGATCCGCCAACCGAGGACAACGACGAAGGGTAGGGAGGCAGCCAGAAGTGATCACGATCGGGATCGACCCCCACAAAGACACCCACACCGCCGCCGCGGTCGACGACTCCACCGGCCAGCTGCTCGACGAGCTGACGGTGCCGGGAACAGAAGTCGGCCACGAGCGCCTGATCGGCTGGGCGCAGAAGCTGAGCGGCAAGCAGGAGCGGCGCTTCGCGCTGGAGGACTGCCGCCATGTCAACGGCCGCCTGGAGCGCTTCCTGGTGGCCGCAGGGGAGACGGTCCTGCGGGTCGGCACGCGGATGACCGCCCACGCCCGCCAGGGCGCCCGCACCTACGGCAAGTCGGACTCGATCGACGCGCTCGCAGTGGCCGCGCCGCCCTGCGCGAGCCCGGCCTGCCGCAGGCAAGCCACGATCCCGCTCTGCGCGAGCTGAAGCTCCTCGTCGACCACCGCGAGGATCTGGTCGGCGAGCGCACGGCGATCTGCTCGCGGCTGCGCTGGCACCTGCACGACCTCGACTCGGGCCTCGAGCCATTCGCCCGCACCCTGAATCGGGAGGCCACCCGCCGCAGCCTCTCCCAGCGCCTCGGCCGCTACGGCTCGGGCGTGCAGGTCCGGATCTGCCGCGAGCTCCTGACCCGGATCGGGGAGCTGACCCGCCAGGAGGCGGCGCTTCGCAGCGAGATCGCCGAGCGGGTGCGGCCGCTGGCACCAGGGCTGCTCGCGATCTCCGGCGTCGGCGATCTGATCGCCGCACGCCTCCTGGTCGAGACCGGCGGTCCTGGGCGCTTTGCCTCAGACGCCGCCCTTGCCCGCCACGCCGGCTGCGCGCCGATCGAGGTCTCATCGGGCCGCACCCGCCGCCACCGCCTCTCGCGCCTCGGCAACCGCAAGCTGAACGCGGCGCTCCACCAGGTCGTCCTCACGCAGGTTCGCGTGCACCCGCCGGCGCGCGCCTACCTGGCGAAGAAGCGCGCCGAGGGCAAGTCGACCAAGGAGGCGTTCCGCTGCCTCAAACGGCACTTGGTGCGGGTCGTCTTCAGGGCGCTGCAGGAGCCTCAGGTAGTTGCTGTTTCTCCCTGAATTTCAAGATCTATATCCCCAGCAACCCGTCGATTCTCAGAGGTGTTCTTGACATAGGAGCGACCCTCCGGATTCGGACTATTCGGGCCGCTCCTCCCGTCCCTCCAGGCGGCCGATTTTGGCACGGCTTCGCCGTGCTGAGGCCGCCCTTAAGGAGGGCCGGGAGGGGTCTGACCTTCGGTCGTCTGGACGGCATCGGGATGAAGCCGATGCAACCGCCGCTGGCTCTGGACATAGGGGGCATGGAGAGGAAAGCGAGCAAGCCCAGCTTCTTCACCGAGCGCACCCTCGCCGACTTCCTAGCCGTCTCTGACCGCACCGTCCGCAACTGGATCAAGAGCGGGAAGCTGCCCAGCTACAAGTTCGGAGCGGCGCGGCGAATCGACCCCACCGACGTCGAGGACTTCCTCGCTCGGCATCGGGACGAGGCAGCATGAGGCGCGAGAAGCCGATCAAACGCCGCAACCCCTCTGGGGAGATCGTGTGGATGGCCCGCTACACGGGGAGGGACGGCAAGCGCCATATCGCGAAGCCGACCTGGAACCGCGGCAAAGGCACCTTCAGGCGAAAGGCCGATGCGCAGAAAGCCATCGACGAGGCATACGGCCTTTCGGATCGGCCGGACACCCTCGGCGACTACGCGGCGACCTGGACCGAACGCCACCCACGCTCAGAACGCACCAACGCAACGAACGACCACCGCATCAGCCGAGTCGCCGACGTTGAGATCGAGGGCATCCCGCTGAAGGACTGGCCGCTTCGCGAGCTGCGCCGCCGCCACACGCTCGCCCTGGTCGACCACATGCTGAGGACCGAAGGTCGAGCTACCACCGGAGCCGTCGGCATCCTCCGCGCCCTCTCGGCGATGGCCGAGGACGCGATCACCGATGAAGTTTGCGACCTCAACCCGTTCAAGGGCATCCGCATCCGCGCGAACGATCCGAGGGCGAAGAAGAAGCCAAGGCCGATCCGCGTCTTCACCTTCGAGGAAATGCACCGCTTCGCCAAGGCGGCCGGCCGCTACGAGGCGATGGTCCGCGTCTTCATCGATTGCGGCCTGAGGCTGGGGGAGGTGCTGCCCCTCCGAGCCGAAGACTTCGACGGCGAGACGCTCCAAGTCCGCCGCACCGCCCATGAGGGTCAGATCCTCGAGGGGACGAAGCCCGACCCCGGCGAGCCCGACGCCGGCCGAGTTGTCCCGGTGCCCGCGACCCTCGCCTGGATGCTCGAAGCGCAAATCAACCTCAACGGCCCCGATTTCCAGCTCCTCTTCCCAACGCCCCGAGGCCGCCTCTGGCGCGAGCGCACCTTCTACCGCGACCTCTGGAAGCCCACCCAGGAAGCCTCCGGTCTAGATATCCGCCCCCACGAGTGCCGCCATAGTTACGTTACGCATCTTCGAGCTGCGGGTGTCAACGACGCAGACCTAGCGGAGATCGTCGGTCATCGCGTCGAGACGATGCTGGCGCGGTATACCCATGCGGTCGGCGGAGCCTTTGGATCGGTTCGGGAGGCGATTGGCTAGCTCCTCAGCGGAACGCGCGGGCTAGTGGCGGCTCGCAAGCTCGTCTCACTTGGATAGGGGGTACAAGGCCAGGCTTCACTGGCGCTTAGCTCGAAGATCGGATCGCACGAGCGACATCGAGGAGGGCGAAGACAATTGCCGAAGCGAGAAGCTTCGTCGTTTCGGCCTTAGCATCGCCGACCTCTACTTGGACTTGGTCGAGCGCCTCCAGCGCACGGTCCCCGAACTCACCCGGCATAACCAACCTCCTTGATCGTCGTTCGCTGTGCTGACCTTGATTGAGCAAGACTTCGAACTCGGTGAGGTGAAACTTTGAGAACGCGGCTACCGCCGTTGCCTACACGCTGACCGTCACCGTTGCCTCGTCGAACCACTAGGCCTCCCGCTCGGCTGGACGCGGTTGCTGAGAAGGTAGCCGCTTGACTAGTTTCGCCCTGGGAACCCAGCGCATACCGTTTGAAACCTATAGGGTTCCTTCTCCCATTCGCCTTCACGGAGGATGCCAGCATGACTACGGTTGCCACTAGGTCAGTTGCGGCAGGAGCGAGGCCGGCCGTGCGAGATGACCGGTGGCGCCACGATGACTGAAACGGGTCACGATCCGGTCGAGTTCGCAAACTCACTCGGCGCCAAAATGGCCTCGGCATCCAGGCACCTCTGTCTATTCCTGGGTGCTGGGGTTTCGAAGGCCTGTGGTCTGCCGGACGTCAGTGAGTTGCAGCAGCGGGTCATCGACGGCCTTGATGCCGAGCAGAAGGTGGCTTTCGAATCACAGCTCGAAGGCCGGAATCTAGAGGCAGCACTCAGTCGTTTGCGCCGCATTGCCGCACTGCTCGAAGGTGAGGAGAAGATCGATGACCTCGACGCAGGGGCGGCGACGGCCCTAGATCGTGCTGTCTGCTTACAGGTCGTAAGCGCCCTCGGCATCGACGACGCCGATCTGAAGCCGATGCTCCGGCTCGCCGCCTGGCTGGGTCGCGCCCGCTACTCGCTCCCGGTCGAGGTCTTCACGGTCAACTATGACCCTTTGCTGGAGACGGCCCTTGAGGCACTCAAGGTCCCATATTTCGATGGCTTCGTCGGCAACCTGAAGGCGCGCTTTCGGGCCGATCTGGTCGAAACCCAGCGCGAGCGTCCCGATCAACGGCTACCTCCTTTCATGGTTCGCCTTTGGAAGCTTCACGGCTCGATTAACTGGGCTTGGGTCGAGGACGAGTCTTCGAGAGTTGTGCGGCTTGGTGCCCCGGTAGCCGATGGCGACGCGGCGGCCATCTATCCCTCCGATGCCAAGTACGACGAGTCCCGGCGAGTTCCCTTCCTTGTCCTACATGACCGCTTCCGCCAAGCGCTGACCGAGCCCGAGTCGCTCGTGTTGGTCAGCGGCTACTCGTTCTCCGACCAGCATCTGAATGAGACCCTCTTTGAGGCGGCCGAGGCACATCCACGCTCAGAGATCTGCGTCTTTTGTCACGACGATATCCCGACTGTGCTCGCCGAGCGGGCCGTCGAGACCCCCAATCTTCAGGCTCTCGCCGCAGAGCGGGCGATCGTGTCCTGTATCGATGGTGGGTGGGTGAAGCCCGAGGAGACGATCTCTGAGGACATTTGGAAGGACTCTCATTTCGGCCTCGGCGACTTCAGAGCCCTCGCTCGGTTCCTCACTCGAAGTTCGCCGGCACAGCGGGTTCTCGAGGCGCGCCTGGAGAAATTGCTGGCCGCTTCAGAGGCCGTACCTAGTGACTGATCTAGATCCGACTCGCATCGGCTGTGTGCGTCACGTTCTCGGAGCGCGCGTCACTGTCCAACTAGACCCAGAGATCGCCGGTATCGCTCCGGTCTACCGAGGTCGCTTACAGCCTGTTGGCCAGATTGGGTCCCTGGTCCGGATCCCCCAGGGCCTCGTCGACCTGGTTGCGACGGTCAGTTTGGTTGGGATCGCTGAGCTATCTGGGCCTCAGTCCCCCGCGGACGCTGTGCAAACTGGCGAGCGCTGGCTGCAGGTGCAGTTGCTGGGCGAGATCAGCCGCGCCACCCACCAGTTTCACCGCGGCGTTGGCACCTACCCTGGTCTGGATGATGTGGTCCACTTCGCTACCCCTGAGGATCTACGTGCTGTGTTCCCCGAGGCCGACGAGACGCACGTACGTCTTGGATGTTTGGCGGCTGCGGAGGAGATCCCGGTCGCTCTCAGGGCGACGCCACTGGTAATCCGCCACGCGGCGATCGTCGGCTCCACCGGCGCCGGCAAGACCAGCGCCGTCGCCTCCTTGTTGCAGGGCTTCATCGCTGGAGGGTGGGCGGCGGCCAACATAGTCGTAATAGATCCTCATGGCGAGTACGGGAAGGCACTGGAAGGCACTGCCTCGGTGCGGTCCGTACTTGCCTCAGACGAGGACACTCGACTACGAGTTCCCCATTGGGCGCTACCAGCCAAGGACATCCTCCGCGTGTTTGTTGGTCCAGGGGCAGGGGGGACGACCAAGCGCTTTGAAGAGTTCGTGCTTGAGGAGCGCCGAAAGTTCGTGACGACCGCCGATTGGCTTGAGCTCGACCCAGCCGCTATCAGCGCCGATTCACCAGTTCCGTTCGACCTCCGGGAGGTCTGGTATCGGTTGGAGTATGAGAACAACGCAACCTACCTAACCAAGGGAGACGAGGGGACCGTCTGCGAGGAGAGTCCCGGTGATGCCGCCACGCTGAAAGCGCCCTCCTTTCAGCCCAACGGACCCGGTGGGGCGCCACCCCATCAAGGACCCCTTTTCGGCCGTCACGGCCGTATTCCCGAACTGCTGCGCCTCGGCTTGCTCGACAACCGTCTCAGTTTTTTCGGGGGTAATCTCGCGGCAGATCAAACCTCTGACCCGCTTGTCGATGCTGTCCAGGAGTGGATCGGAGGGGAAAAGCCAATCTCGGTCCTTAATTTCGCCGGAGTTTCGGCAGAGGCCAGCGAGATGGCAATCGGCGTCGTTATCAATCTGCTCTTCGAGATCGCCGTCCGTACGCAACCAGAGGTGAAAGGAATCGGTCGGCCGAGTCCGGTCCTGATTGTGCTGGAGGAGGCGCACCGCTATCTCGGCGAGGCCGCCTCGGAGGTGTCGAGGGAGGCTGCTAACCGCATCGCCCGGGAGGGGCGAAAGTATGGAGTAGGCCTCTTTCTCGTCACCCAACGTCCCTCCGAGCTGCCTGATACGGCACTGGCCCAGTGTGGGACGCTGATCTCGTTGCGCCTTACTAACTCGGCCGACCAGGGCAAGATCAAAGCTGCCTTACCCGACAACATCTCAGGGCTGGCCGAGGTGCTGCCTTCACTTCGCACCGGGGAGGCGCTCATCAGTGGCGAGGCGCTGATTCTGCCAGCCCGTGCGCTGATTGACCGTCCCGACCCGGCACCGATGGCGGAGGATCCGTCACTCGCCCCCTGGCGCGAGCAGCCACGTCTTCCGGAGGTAGCCGCGGTCCTGGCCGCTTGGCGAGGTGCAAAGGAGGGCGAGCACGATGATTGAGTGGATGGATCGCGAGTCGAGCTTCATTGAGGCGATCGCCTATGACGCCGAGGCGGAGGTGATCTATCTGCGCTTTAAGGACGGAGGAGTCGAGTGGGCCTACGAATACTGCTCGGCGGAAGAGTGGGAACAGCTGAAAGACCCCGAGCAATCGGCGGGCCAATACTTTCACGCGGTCCTCAAACATAAGCCGAATCAACGTTCGAGCTAGAGAGGCCCGCCAAAGGGTTCAGGCTCTTGCTCCGACATATGCCACTCGAAGCGACTGCGAGTTTCGGGTGGCATTCGGTGGCACCGCCGCGGCTATCCCCTCCACCGTGCGGACGGCATCCGTTCGAATCTCGTCGAGGAACTCCACTTTCTGCCGTGTTGTCCCTATTCGGAGGGTCCCAGCTCGCGGTGCTGGTCAATCAATGAGAACTGAGACGCCGATCAATCTCTTCGTCATCGAGGGGTTCATACCGTCGACGTGCGAACTCTTCGAATCGTTCAACTAGGTTCTCGTTGGATGACTCAGCTTCTTCAGTGAGTCTCCGGATGGTCTCAGCGCCGGGGCCATAACCTCTTTTCCGTTTATAAACCCGCTTTGCGTCTGCCCGGAGCTTGCCCGTTTTCGGATCGACGGTGCCGAACTGTTCTTGCACGAATCTGAGTACAGAAGTCTCGTAGTAGCGAGTCGATCGCATCAGAAGCAGACCGCGCGCCCAGTGCTTTGGAATCAGGACGAGCGGGTCGTTGTGTGCGATCGGCAGCTCGAGGTTCTTTTCAAGCCACCGATGGTGGGTTCGATCCCAGACTGGCCGCTCGAAGACTTCAGTGTAGTGTGGTGCTTCGGTGAATTGGGGGTACTTTTCGACCATCGCCTGAGTAAATCGGACAAGTGGCTCGAAGATGATTCGGGTGGTGAGGTCAGAAGTTATGTCCCTATCCACTCCGAATACGAATAGCGGCATGTGCTCGATGCGCTTCAGTACCCCGACCGCGATCAAGGCTCGGAGATCGGTTGAGAGGGCTTGCCAGATCCAGGCCCCGACCTCGCCAGCGCCACCGTGGCCGTTGATCCCTTTTTTGGACATGCCGAGCCTCGTCTCCTTGGGCTCGTTGAAGTGCTGCAGCAGGTCCAATCCTCTCGCCTGGGCCGTCGATCCAGGCGAGAGGACGCAGCCGACTACCTCGTCGAAGAAGTCATCAAGCGATTTCCTGGCGTTCCGTCCAAATGGACTCGGACCTTTCTCAAGGCGAATTGCGTAGGGATCGAGATAGAGCCGATTGTCCGTGGTGACATCAACGTCGAGAAACTCAAGGTTGCCGGGCAGCCCGTAATACGAGGAGATCCTGGTCATTATTACGACAGACTAATCCACTGAACGGACATATTCGATCGCAAGAGAGGGATTGTCCTAAGCAACCTCCCTGACGGATCAGCCGTGGAAAAATTCGTACTTAGGCTCGGCGATCACTGGTGGGACGGGCCGGGCAACTGTCTTAAGCGCGGCGGAGGTCTCATCTACGTCACATCGCCGCCGCAATCCCGCTCCCCACGCGGACGCCCGTCCTCCTTTCAAGACGACGAGATCAGGAACGGGTTCTAGTCCAAGGCTTGACCAAGAATTTGGGAAAGTGAGCGCTGATCAATTGCATTCGGCGGCTCTTTGAGACTCGCCGTGCGTACAGTCGAGCCAGGGAAAATTCGCACGACATCATCAGCGATTAGGACCCAGGTATCGGGCGTGGTGGTGACTAGCTCACCTTCAATCGAAGAGTTGTCTTTCAACTTGAGCACTAGGTCTGGCAATGGTTCTCGGATGACGATGGTTCCTAGGACGCCAACGAGAAGCACAAAAGCGATTGACAGAACTGCGATTGCGCGCACCAAGCCCACCCGAGGCACGAGCCACGAATCGCCAAAATGGAAATAAGCAAATCCGAGGGGAGTAATAGCCCAGACGGACCAAGGCGCATTTCGATAAAGGCTAATGAGGGAGATCAGAGCCATGACGAGAAGGAGCACCAACGAGATGCCTGCCAGGAAGCCAGCCTCTTTGCCGCGAGGCGTTCTCAGGCCATCTCCTTCTCTCAATTGTTGAGACAGTCGCTTCCGTCGACGGGAGGCGAAATGAAAGAACCCGGCAAGGATGGCCGTGAGGACCAAGATCAGGGCATAGGCGATCGCTAGCGCAATCCCCTTCGAGAGTATTTGGGTAAGGGGTACAAGTGAGAAGAGATATAGAAGATCGTTTCGCTCCCATAGTTGGGAGAAGGTCTGGATTGCTCCTAATGCATAGATAGTTCCCAGAGCCAAACCCACAAGCCCGGGCAAGGACGTTAGAGCTAATGCCAACCGATCAGTACTGCCCGGTTGCACGTTCAGAACATCGTTTGTCGGCCGCTGATGCATTTGCGCGCTACAGGGTACGCAGCTGGTCGCGTGTCGAGGCGGGAGGATGCCTAGGTGGTCAAATCCCGGGCGTTGAGCTGGGCTACGATGTGCCTATGCAGGTTGTTGACGACACCCTGATTGCGGAGGCGGGGCGCCGCTTAGCGGCGGCTGCTCCTGAATCTAAGGTGATTCTGTTTGGCTCTCATGCGCGCGGAGAGGCCAGTCCCCACAGCGATGTTGATTTTCTCGTTGTCGAGCCGAAGGTTGCTAACGAGGCTGAGGAGTCGGTCCGGCTCCACCGCACCCTCCGAGATCTGCGCATGCCGGCTGATGTCATCGTTGTCAGCCGCGATTACGCGGAGCGCTGGCGGGGGGTGCGCGGGGGCCTCGTCCATGCGGCTCTCACGCAGGGCCGGGTTCTGGCCGGATGAACGCTGCGCCGGATCTTCCCGGCGATCTTCTTGCTCTTGCGCGTGAGGACCTTGCTGCTGCCGAGGCGCTCGACAGAGCGGAGCGGGTGTCAGATGCGCCGGTCGGGTTCCACGCCCAGCAGGCTGTCGAGAAGGCGCTGAAGGCGGCAATCGCAGGTCGCGATCAGGACTTTCCCTTCACCCACGACCTCGGCCTTCTTATGCAGCTCTGCCAAGACGCAGGGCTCGAGCTGCCCGCGGGTCTCACCGACGCTGATCGCCTCACTCCGTACGCCGCAGCTGTTCGCTACGGCCTCGGCGATCCGGGTGCAGTTGCTACCGCTGATGCTCTGCGATGGGGAGCGCTCGCCATTGAATGGGCTGACGCTGAACTTCGCCAAGATTCCTAGTCTCATCTCGGTCACATCGCTCCCGCGATCCCGCTCCCCACGCGGACGCCTTTCGTCCTTTCAAATCAGACGGACCTCGGCTTGCTGAGCGGCTCGATGGCAGACGCCGCTGTCCGTGGGCTCGGCTAGTCGTGGCTGAAACGCTCCAATTGATTCTTGCCGGCGGTACCATGGGCCGGTGACTACGAAGGAGCGACTCCACAAGTTGGTCGATGAGCTTTCCGAGCAGGAGGCTGAGGCCGCGCTGGTGATCGTCGAGCGTCGGCGTGATGACCCAATGCTGCACGCCCTCGCGTCTGCGCCGCTTGATGATGAGGCGTCTGAGGCAGACGAGGACGCAAGCGCCGCTGAGGCCCTCGCCGCCTACCGACGGGGAGAAGCGGTTTCTTCGGAGCAGTTGCGCGCCGAGCTTGATCTCGATTGAACGCCAGTTGGTCATTGCGGGTTGCGCCGCCAGCGCGGCGTGATCTGAAGCGGCTCGATCCTCCAGTTCAGCGTCGGATCCTGGACGCTCTCGAGAGGTTCGTCGCGGATCCGCGTGGCGGCGACATCCGGAAGCTCAACTCACTCCAGTGGCGCCTTCGGGTGGGCGACTGGCGGGTGCGGTTCAGCTTCGATGACGAGAACCAGGTGATCGTCGTCCTGCGGGTGCTGCCGCGTGGTCGAGCGTACGATCGGTGATCATCGCTCGTTCTCGACGACGAGTCCGGCCGGGAACTCCAACACGCCCCAGAGGCGCCCTTTCAATTCCTCGAAGGTCATGAATCCATCGAGGCCATCACTGAGCTCCTCGGCGTATAGAGCTTCCTCAGATCCCGCGTTTTGGACTGCTGCGTTGATGGTCTTGCCAACTCCCACGCTTAGTTCGCCGTGGCGGTAGCGGACATAAACGACTCGCCCATCGTCCAGATCCCCCTCCCACTGCGACGGGCATGCAAGGCACGTTTTCTTGAATGTCTTTACCTCCACGGCACCACTATCGTTGCAGACAGACAGTTGCGCGGCTAGGATCGCATCTTTCTATGTGGGTAGCGAATGAAGAGCTGATTGCCGAGGCGGGGCGCCGGTTGGCTGAGGCTGCCCCTGATTCCCAGGTGATCTTGTTTGGCCCTCATGCTCTGGAAGAGGCGAGTTCTCACGATGAGGTCGGCTTTCTTGTGATCGAGCCGAAGGTAGATAGCGAAACGGAGGAGTCCCTTCGCCTCCATCGCACTCTGCGCGATTTGCGGATGCCGGCCAACATTCTTGTGGTAAGTCGGATTTACGCTGAGCGCTGGCGTGAGGTGCGCGGTGGAATCGTCCAGACGGCTCTCTCCCATGGCCGGGTGCTCGTCGGATAAAGCTGCCGGGCGGGATGGTGACTATGCGGGTCTCATCCCGGTCACATCGCCTCCGCGATTCCGCTGTCCACGCAGAGGTCCTTCGTCCTTTCAAGCCGAAGGTCCTGATTGGAGCTGGGGCCGCCGCCTTCGATGTCGATTTCGGCGTTGCTCGTTCGTCGCCTGGGTAGAGGCGCGGCAGAGGAGCCGTGCCGCGAGACGAAGGAGAGGCACCATGGGCGCAAGCGTTCTCTACATGTCGATGTCCCTCGATGGGTTCATCGCTGGCCCGAACGAGGGGCCGGACAATGGGCTCGGGGATGGGGGAGATCGGCTGCATGAGTGGATCTTTGCCGGCCCGCCGACCGGGGAGGGGGGAGTGCCGGGGCGGCCGCCGGGGGTCAACGGGGCGGTGATGGACGAGGTGATGGAGACCGGGGCGGTGGTCGCCGGGCGCGGCACCTTTGAGCCCGCCGGCGGCTGGGGCGGTGACCACCATGGCGGGGTGCCGATCTTCATCCTCAGCCGTAGCCCTGAGGACGAGGAGGCGCGGTGGCCGCTGGTGACTTACGTGAGCGACGTCACCGAGGCGATGGCCGCCGCGAAGGAGGCGGCGGGGACCCGGGACGTGCTGGTCCACGGCGCCGGCACCGCCCAGCTGGCGCTCGCCGCGGGGGTCCTCGACGAGGTGCAGATCCACCTGGTTCCCGTCCTGCTCGGCGAGGGCAGGCGGCTCTTCGAGAACCTCGGCCCCACCCACATCGAGCTTGAGCCGACGCGGGTCCTCGAGGGCGAGGGAGTCACGCATCTGCGCTACCGGGTGGCGTCATGAGCGCCGACGCGGGCCGCCGGCTGATCCTCCACATGTCCGTCTCCCTGGACGGGTTCGCCGCCCACAGCGACCACGAGCTCGACTGGCTCGCGCCCGAGCGGGACCGGCTCCCGGACCACGGCGACCAGCGCCACCGGATCAACCTCGAGCTGCTCAGCCAGATCGACCTGATCGTGCTCGGCCGCCGCGGCTACGAAGACATGTTCAGGGGCTGGTCGGGCTCGGACAACCCGATGGCGCAGCTGATGAACTCGCTCCCCAAGCTCGTCTTCTCGCAGAGCCTCTCGGGGGTGGAGTGGGACAACGCCGAGCTGTCGCGGCGCCCGATCGAGGAGGAGATTCCCGAGCGCAAGGCTGAAGGCGGCAGGGACATGGTCTGCTTCGGAGGCGTGCGCATCGCCCACAGCCTGATCCGCGAGCGCCTCGTCGACGAGTACCGCCTGACGGTCCACCCTGTCGCACTCGGGCAGGGACTGCCGCTGATGCACGGCCTCCCGGAGCCGCAGCGCTTCGAGATGGTCAGCAGCACGGCCTACGCCGACGGGACCGTCTCGCAGGTTCTGCGGCCGGCGGCCGAGCGCTGACCGCCTCCGCTAC
>Ga0184624_10000013_pt1 | contig 45000 bp, 42 predicted proteins | sample PLM3_5_b1_FD_133157 | JGI IMG/M metagenome (GOLD analysis project Ga0184624, IMG submission 133157) | Groundwater sediment microbial communities from an aquifer in East River, Colorado, USA - PLM3_5_b1 | ecosystem: Environmental > Terrestrial > Soil > Riparian zone | place: USA: East River...
ATGAGGTCTTGGTGTTGAGCGGGACGTAGAGCTGCATCCCCTTCGAGCCCGAGGTCTTGATGAAGGACTCGAGCTTCAGCTGGGACAGCACCTCGCGCAGCCGCAATGCCACCCGCGAGCAGTCGACGACGTCCGCCGGCGGCCCCGGATCGAGGTCGAAGGCGACGACGGTCGGCCTTTTCGGCGCCCGGCTCTTGGAGAGCGAGGGATGCAGCTCGAGCGCCGCCAGCTGCGCCATCCAGACCAGCGTCGGCAGGCTGTCGCAGACGCAGAACTCGATCACCCCGGCCTGCGGCCCCGCCTGGACTTTCGCCGTCTTCACCCATTTCGGCCGGTGTTTAGGGCAGCGCTTCTCGAAGAAGGCGGCATCGAGGTCCTCGACCCCTTCGGGGAAGCGCCGCAGCGTCACCGCGCGCCCGCTCAGGTGGGGGACGATCGCCGGCGCCACCTTGGCGTAGTAGTCGACCATCTCGCCCTTGGTGAACCCCGTCTTCGGGTAGATCACCTTGTCGAGGTTGCTGAGCTTCAGCTCCTTGCCCTCGACCTCGACTTGCCGCGTCTCGCCCACGGCCTAGGAGCCTATTTGGAGGCTTTGGCTTTGGACTTCGATTTCGAGCCGGAGCCTTTCGATTTCGCTTTGCTCTTGCCGGCGGCCTTACCGTTCGATTTCGGTTTCGCCGACTTGTCGCCGTCGCCCTTGACCGCGGCGATGCTTTCCTCGAGCGCCGCCATCAGATCGGGGGCTTTGGTCGCTTTCTTTTCCTCGGCTTCGGGGGCGACGATCTCCTTGCCTTCCGCCTTCTGTTCGATCAGCGCCAGCAGCTGCTCGCGGTACTCGTCGCGGTACTGGTCCGGCTCGAACTCCGTGCTCAGCGAGGCGATCAGCTGCTCGGCCATCTCGCGCTCGCGTTTGGCGACTTTCGGCTTCTTGTCCGGCAGCACGTCGAGCTCGCCGGGCGGCACGACCTCGTCGTGGAAGCGCATCGTCGTCAGGGTCAGGACGCCGTCGGAGGCGCGCAGCGCCGCCAGGTGCTCTTTGTTGCGGAAGACGAAGCGGGAGATCGCCGCCTTGCCGCTGTTCTCCATCGCCGCGGCGAGCAGCGAGTAGGCCTTCTCGGCGCCGTCGGCGGGGCCGAGGTAATAGGGGCTGTCGAAGTACATCGGGTCGATTTCCTCGATGTCGACGAAGTCCTGGACGTCGATCGCCCGCGTCTTCTCCGGCGCCAGCGCGGCCATCTCGTCTTTGCCCAGCGGCACGTACTGGCCGGGCGAGAGCTCATAGGCCTTGACGATGTTCTCGTAGGGGACCTCCTCGTCGGTCCCTTCGGCGACGCGGCGGTGTTTGATCCGGGCGCTGTCGGACTCGCGGATCTCCCGCAGGGCGATGTTGCGGCGGGCGACGGCGCTGTAGAGGCGCACGGGCACGTTCAGTAGCCCGAAGCTGATGGTTCCACTCCAAATCGCTCTCGCCATACGCAGGTTCCTCTACCCAGATTCTTTCAGCCGAACTCGCCCTTCCTACATAAGCCGCGCGGTTCGGCAACTATCTTGCGTCCGGTGCTCTTCGAGCTGCGAGAAGTCGGTCTCGACCGCGGAGGGCGCCCCGTCCTCGACTCCTTCAGTGCCGCGATTCCCGAGGGCGCGACGGCGATCATCGGCCCCTCCGGCGCCGGCAAGTCGACGCTGCTGCGGCTGCTGAACCGGCTCGCCGACCCCGATCGCGGCGAGATCTCCTACCGCGGCCGCCCGCTCTCCGGCTACGAGCCGCTGGCGCTGCGGCGCGAGGTCTCGCTGGTGCCGCAGCTGCCGGCGCTGCTCGAGGGCACGGTCGAGTCGAACCTCCGCTATGCGGCTGGGCTGGCCGGCGAGGAGCCCGACGTGGATGCGACGCTGGCGCGGGCCGGGCTCGACCCGAGCTTCGCCGGGCGCGACGTCGCCAAGCTCTCGGTCGGCGAGCAGCAGCGGGCGATGATGGCCCGGGCGCTCGCCCAGCGCCCCGCCGTCCTCCTGCTCGACGAGCCGACCTCGGCGCTCGACCACGCTGCCCGCGACGCGGTCGAGGCGACGCTGGCGCGGCTACGCAGCGAGTCCGGCCTCTCGCTGGTCCTCGTCAGCCACGACCCCGAGCAGGCGCGCCGCCTCGGCGACCGCGTGGTCGAGATCGGCGCGCCCGTGTGAGCACGACCTCGATCCACGTCGAGCTCTGGCAGGTCGCCGCCTCGCTGGTCCTGGTGGCGCTGGCGGCGGCGATCTCCCGCTGGCAACGGGCCGACCTCGAGCGCGACATCGTCGTCGCCACCGCCCGCTCGATCGTTCAGCTGACCCTGGTCGGCTACGCGATCAAGCTGATCTTCGAGGCCGACACGATCTGGTTGGTCCTGGCGCTGCTGGCGGTGATGGTCTTCTTCGGCGCCGTCACCGCCCGCCACCGCGCCGACAAGGTCCCCGACTCCTTCGGGCCGTTGCTGATCGCCCTTGCCCTTGCCGGCGCCAGCACCCTCGGCCTCGTCGTCGCCCTCGGGATCTTCGACCCGACCCCGCGCTACCTGGTCCCGGTCGGGGGGATGGTGATCGGCAACGCGATGACCGCCAGCGCCGTCGCCCTCAACCGCCTCGGCGACGAGATGGCCGACGCGCGGGCGCGGATCGAGGCGACGCTCGCGCTCGGCGCGACCGCCCGCGAAGCCGCGGCGCCGACGGTTCGCCGGGCGTTGCGCTCGGGGATGATCGCCCTCGTCGACTCGACCAAGACCACCGGCCTGATCTTCTTCCCGGGCACGATGGTCGGGATGCTCCTCGCCGGCGCCAGCCCCACCGACGCCGTCCGCCTGCAGCTGATCCTCCTCTACACCCTGCTCGGCAGCGTCTCGATCTCCGCCCTCGTCGCGACGTTCCTGGCGTATCGAAATTTCTTCACCCCTGCCGCCCAGCTGCGCGAGCTCTAGCGGCGGCAGCACCAGCCGTCGACGCGGGGGAACGAGGCCGCTTGTCCGCCCGGGGCGAAGGCGCTTGAGATGTTCGCCACCGCGCTTTCGCCGCCGCGGCCGAGGGGGAGGAAGAGCCACTCGTTCACCGCGGGCCAGGTGACGAGGAGCTTGCGTCCGTCCGGCGACCAGGCGATTTCGCCGAGGCTGCCGGGCACGGTCAGCAGGCGTCGCGGCTTCGCATCGCCGGGCCCGTAGAGGACGACGGAGCTGCGGGTGCCGTTGTCCCGCCAGTTGGTGACGACGGCCGCCACGGTCTCTTTTTCAGGTGCGAGCGCGGCGTCGACCACCGTCGCCCCGGCCGCAACCGGCAGCGGGTGAGTGACCGAGATCGAGGGCCTGGGCGGCAGCTTCCGCGGCTGCACCTCCCGCAGGCGCAGCGCCCGGCGGGAGGCTTCGAGGATCGAATCCCCGTTTGCGGCCCATTCGATCTCGGCGACGTCATCGAGGGCGGGAGCCGCGGCGAGGTCGACCAGGCTCTCGCTGTTGACCAGCCGCAGCGCTCCGGCCCCGGAGACATAGGCGAGGGTCGGGTCTCCCAGCGGTGACCAGGCCGGGGCGATCGGGGCGCTGCCCCCGGCGACCAGCCGGTCCTCGGTCCCGTCGCCGGCGATCACCCTCAGGGTCCTGCCCGAGCGGTAGGCGATCTGGGTGCCGAAGGGCGCCCAGCGCGGGTCGGAGACCCGGGCGGGCGCGGTGGACGACCAATGCGGGGTCCCGTCCGGCTCGACGGCGCTCAGGGTCCGGCCCTCGGCGACGGCGACGTAGAGGCCGCGCGGGGACCAGGTCGCTTCTTCGTAGTCGCCGAGCAGGCGGCGGGAGCCGTCCGGCTGCACGACCCAGGGACCGGCCGCGCTCTGGACCAGGAGCCGACCGCCGCCCGGGATCTCGCCCAGCGTCGGCTCGGGCTTCGGCGTCGTCGCGGTGAGGACCTCGTCGACCCAGCTGCGAACCGCGGCGCCGGCGGGCGAGAGCAGCAGGGCCGCGAGCAGCGTCGCCAGGGCCATTGCGAGGGCGAGGCGGGGAAGCGGGCGGCGGCCTCGCCTCTCCGAAGTTGTGGGGGTCCTGGCCCCCCGAAGTTCGGAGCTGCTCTGAAGGCCGGTAGTTCGCTCGGCGAATGCGGCCTCGACGACCCGCAGCCCCCGCTCCTCGGCGCCACCCGGGGCCGGGATCTCCACCTCGCGCAGAGCCCCTGCCAACGGATCTCGGCGACTCATCCTCGCTCCTTCTCGAGAGATTCCAACTCCGCCGCCTCGCGCAGTCGGTCGAGCCCACGCCGTAGTCGCGAGTTGACCGTCCCCCGCGGTAGGTCGAGCATCGAGGAGATCTCGCCCGGCGTGTACTCGAGCAGGTGGCGGAGGACGACGACGGCGCGCTGCTCCGCCGGCAGCTCCTTCAGCGCCGCGATCATCTCGCCGCCGATCTCGTCGGGCGGGGGCAGCGGCTCGAAGACCGACTCGGCGCGGTCGACCCGACGCCGCAGCGCCTCCCGCCGAGACCAGTCGAGCGCCCGGTTGATGACGATCCGGTGCAGCCAGGGGGCGAAGGGGCGGCGGCGGTCGAAGCGGTCGAGGGCGTCGACCGCGGCGAGGAAGGCGTCCTGGGCGACGTCCTCCGCCGCGGCGGCGTCGTGCACGACGAGGTAGGCGGCGCGGTAGGCGCGCCGCCAGTGCAGCGAGTAGAGCTCGGCCATCGCCGCGCTCGAACCGGCCTGGGCTTCGCGGACGAGCTTCTGCTCGTTCGCACCGCTCTCACTTCCCAAGCGCCACCCCTTTCGGACATCTCAATCTTCTCGCACCCATCGGCCCATCCGCACGATCGCCTTGCTCAGCCGTTCCCGCATCCGTGGCTCGAGCCCGCCTCGAGGAAGCTCGACGACGAAGGTGGCGCCCCGGAAGTTGTGGTTCTGCCAGTTGGGAGCGGTGCCGGCGGGCCAGCGCATCGCCCGGAAGGGCATCCGGGCGAGGGCGGCGAAGTGGCGCGCGCCCTCCATGCTCTGTCCCCAGGCGCGCACGAAAGGCTTCTCGCCGCGGTACTGGTGGAACCAGATCGTCGCCGCCGGCCGCACGGCACGGATCACCTGGGCGGCAAGGCGGGTTTCCGGCTCGGAGAACGGGCGCGGCCCCGAGTACTGGGGGCTCCAGCGGGAGCCGATCCGCTGCCACTCAGATGGGAAGTTGCGGTTGAGGTCGACACCGTGGGCGTTGAGGCGGGAGCCGGCCGTCGTCCCGTCCGGATCGAGATTGGGGACGAAGTAGATGTCGGAGTCCGGGTCGGGGCAGCCCGCGGTGAGGGAGGCGGAGACGGGCTCGATCTTGCTGCCGGCGCACTCGTCGCCGTGGATGCAGCCGAAGACGAGAAGCTCGCCGGGCCATTTCGTATCGCCGAGCTGGCGAAGTTCGATCCGCCGTCCCGCAGTCGAGTGGCCGATCGTCTTGGTGCGTATCCCGGGACCGGGAAACGCGTGGAGGAAGGCGAGCGAGCCTTTGCCCAGCCGTCGCACGGCGAAGCTGTCGGTGTCGATTGAGAGCAGCGGGCCGGTCCCTGGCTGCCCCTGCACCGCCGAGCTGGAGCTGAGGAAGAGTTTGTTGCCGCCGGTCCCGAGCGTCATGTTGAGGAGGAACGGGTTCGGGCGATCGGCGATCTGGGGGAGGGCGATCGTGGCCACGCGCCCCTCGGCGGTGTCCAGGGCCTGGACGTACGGGACCTCGCCGTTGCCGTCGAAGAGGGTGTAGCTCCAGCGGCCATCGCCGTCGCTCACTGCCGTCACCGGCAGGCCTTCCACCCGTCGCCGCTGGGCATGCGGGTCGAAGAGCGGTTCCGGGTCCAACCGGCCTCGCTCCACGTCGTAGGACCGCACTTCGTTGACCGACGGAAGCCCGGCGCGCGGGTGCCGGTAGAGGTAGACGGTGGCGCCATCGGGCGAGACTCCGGCGAGCCGGTAGTCGCCGCGCAGTCTGAGGCGCTGCACCGGGCTCCCGCTCACGCGGCCCTCGTCGGTGCCCAGGGCTTGCGTGACCCCATCCTGCGAGACCCGCGTGTCGACGATCGCGAATCGGCTGGTCCAGCGGTCCGGCCGCGGGTAGGCGTAACGGTAGGCGGCGAGGACGAGGGTGCCGCCGTCGGCGGAGAGGCCGCCGCCGCTGAGGTCGTAGGCGAGCGGCGGAGTCATCCAGCTGCCGCGGAGGAACCACCAGCGGTCGATCTCGCCGCCTTCGCGGTTGATCCGCACCAGCGTCGTCGTCCTTCCCTCCGCCTTCGGGTGCCGCGGGGCCATCGTCATGTAGCGGTAAGGGGACCACTCGGGCGCGACGCCGTCGCGGGCGGGCATGGTCTCGAGCCCCTTGGCCCCTGCGGTCGCGCAACAGGTCAGCGCCAGCAGCGCCGCCGACAGCGTCCATCTCGAGATCGTCCTCATGCAGTGAGTACGCATGGGCGGGCGCCAGAGGTCCCTAGACTCACCGCGTGTCTCGCTCGCAGCGCTTGACCTTGCTCGCGACGATCCTCGGCTCGACGGTCGTCTTCCTCGACAGCACCGTCGTCAACGTCGCCCTGCCGGCGATCAGCGACGGGCTCGACGTCGGCCTCGCCGGCCAGCAGTGGGTGGTCGAGGCATACACCCTGGCGCTGGTCTCGCTGCTGCTCGTCGGCGGCAGCCTCGGGGACCAGTTCGGGCGGCGGCGGATCTTCGTCATCGGCCTCATCGGCTTCGGCATCACCTCCGTTCTCTGCGCGATCGCGATGACCGAGGAGCTCTTGATCGCGGCGCGGGCGCTGCAGGGTGTAACCGGGGCGCTGCTCGTCCCCGGCTCGCTGGCGATCGTCGCTTCGACCTTCGAGGGGGAGGCCCGCGGCAAGGCGGTCGGGATGTGGACGGCCTGGACCGGGATCGCGACCGTGATCGGGCCAGCGGGCGGCGGCGCCCTGATCGGTTTCACCTCCTGGCGGGCGATCTTCTGGGTCAACATCCCGCTGATCGCCGCCACCGTTGCGCTGACGCTGCACTCGGTCGAGGAGAGCCGCGACGAGGACGCCTTCCTCGGCATCGACTGGGCCGGGATCGCGCTCTCGGCAATCGGCCTCGGCGCCCCGACCTTCGCCCTGATCGAGCAGCCCTCGCGCGGCTGGGAGGACCCGGTCGTCTGGGGCTCGATGGCGATCGGGATCCTCTGCTTCGGCCTCTTCATCCTCCGTGAGGCGACCGCCCGCCACCCGATGCTGCCCCTCGGCCTCTTCCGGATCCGCAACTTCTGGGTCACCAACCTGACCACCTTCTCGACCTACGCGGGGCTGATCGGCGGCCTCTTCTTCGTCGGCCTCTACCTGCAGCAGGTGGTCGGCTACTCACCCCTGGAGGCGGGGCTGGCGACGACGCCGATCTCGATCCTGATGTTCTTCCTCTCGCCCCGGTTCGGGCGCATGGCCTCGGGCACGGGGCCGCGGCTGCCGATGACCGCGGGCCCGATCATCGGCGGCATCGGGCTGCTGATGCTGATGATGATCGACGTCGATTCGAACTACTTCGTACACGTCCTCCCGGGGCTGATCGTGTTCGGTGTCGGCCTCTCGGCGACCGTGGCGCCGCTGACCGCGACCGTCCTCGACTCGGTCGACGAACACCGGGTCGGGATCGCCTCCGGGGTCAACAATGGCGTCTCCCGCGTCGCCGGCCTGCTCGCGATCGCCGTCCTCGGCGCTGTCATTTCCGCCAACTTCGGCGCCAAGCTCGACGACCAGCTCGGCGCCGCGCCGCTCACGGCGAGCGCCGACGCTGCGGTCGTCGAAGCGAAGGAAAAGCCGCTCGCCGTCCCGGCCGCGGACGGCGTCCCCGGGGCCGAAGCCGACCGCGTGGTGCAGGCGGCCGAGGACGCGTCGACCTCCTCCTTCCGCCTCGGCACCGCGATCGCCGGGATCCTGATGATCCTCGGCGGCATCGTCGCCGGCCTCGGGGTGCAGAACCCGCGCCGCCGGGTCGAGACGGTGCCGGCGCGGGGCTCCGCCACGGCGGGCGAGTGCGGCCACGGCAGCGACGCCGATTGCGCCGAGCGCGAGCGCCCCGAAGAGGCTCCCGAGCCCGAACCGGCGTAGGGCCGCGTCGGCGTCTAGGCTGCGGCACCCATGTCGAAGCCGATCATCTTCTCCGGCATCCAGCCGACCGGCCGCAAGCACCTCGGCAACTACATCGGCGCGATCCGCCAGTACGTCGAGGGGCAGGACCGGGGCGACCCGGCGATCTTCTGCATCGTCGACCTGCACGCGATCTCGGTCGCCTATGACCCGGTCGAACTGCGCGAGCGCATCTACGACACCGCCGCGATCCTCCTCGCCGCCGGCCTCGACCCCGAGCGCTGCATCCTCTTCCGCCAGTCCGACGTCCGCGAGCACACCGAACTGACCTGGCTGCTCTCCTCGGTCACCGCCCACGGCGACCTCAACCGCATGCACCAGTTCAAGGAAAAGGTCGGCAAGGACCGCGAACTCGCTTCGGCGGCGCTCTTCTACTACCCGGTGCTGATGGCCGCCGACGTCCTCGCCTACCGCGCGACCGAGGTCCCGGTCGGGGACGACCAGCGCCAGCACGTCGAGCTGATGCGGGAGATCGCCCGCCGCTTCAACGAGCGCTTCGGCGAGACCCTTGTCGTCCCCGAGCTGCTGGTTCCCAAGGTCGGCGCCCGGATCATGGACCTGCAGGAGCCCGAGCGGAAGATGTCGACGACCGGCGGCACCCAGAACGGGACCGTGCTGGTGCTCGAGGAGCCCGACGCGATCCGCAAGAAGTTCGGCTCGGCCGTTACCGATTCCGGGCGGGAGATCGTCCGCAGCCCCGAGAAGCCGGGTGTAACCAACCTGATCGACATCCTCGCCGTCGCCCGCGGCAGCGACCAGGCCGAGGTCGAAAGCGAGTTCGAGGGGGCCGGCTACGGCGACTTCAAGAAGGCGGTCGCCGAGGCCGTCGTCGAGTACCTCGCGCCCGTTCGCGAGGGCTACGCGGAGCTGCGCCCCGACGAGGCGACCTTGGAGCGCGTCTTCGCCGCCGGGGCCGAGAAGGCGCGGAAATTGGCCAATCCGGTGGTTGCCGAGGTCCGCGAGCGCATGGGCTTCGGCCGAGTCTCGCTCTAGTCTCCTCCGAGTGGCCATAGCCGACCTCGACCTCGATCTCGACCTCGAGCTCTTCGCCGGGCCCTTCGATCTGCTGATGGCGGTCGTCCTGCGAGAGGAGGTCAGCCTCCTCGACCTGCAGCTGGGCGAGGTCGTCGTCGCCTACGTCGAGCACCTCGAGCGCGAGGGCGAGCTGGAGCTGGAGGTGGCGACCGAGTTCCTCGTCCTCATCGCCGCCCTGCTGGAGCTGAAGTCGCGGCTGATGCTCCCCGGGCCCGAGGAAGAGCTGGACGAGCTGAAACCCGAGGAGGCGGTCGAGGAGCTGATCGCGCGGATGCTCGAGTACCGGCGCTACCGCGACGCCGCGGTCGAGCTGTCGGAGCGCTTCGAGTCCGAGCGCGGCTACCTCTACCGCTCGGCGCCGCTGCCGGCGGAGCTGCGGCGGGTCGCGGTCGAGGCGGCGAGCGCGGTCTACGACCCCGACGCACTCGGGACGGCGCTTGGCGACCTGCTGACCGAACCGCCCGACGTCGACCTCAGCCACATCCGCCCGACGGTCTCGCTGGAACGGCGGCTGCGGGCGCTCCGCGACGCGCTGCTGCGCCGCAAGGACTTCGACTTCGACGATGAGTTCGGCGGCGAGGACCGGCTGACCCAGGCGGTCACGGTCTTCGCGATGCTCGAGCTCTACCGCAAGGGCGAGGTGACCTGGGAGCAGGACTCGTGCTTCGGCCCGATCCGGGTCAAGAAGGTTCTGCCACAGGCGACGGTGAAGGGCGGATGAGCGACCTCTCCCGCACCGTCGAGGCGCTGCTCTTCCTCTCCCCGCAGGCGGTCTCGGCCCGGGAACTGGCCGAGGCAACCCAGGCGAGTGAGGGCCAGATCGAGGAGGCGATCGAGCTGCTGCGCGAGGACCTCGCCGAGGGCAGGCGCGGGGTGGTGCTGCGCGAGGTCTCCGGCGGCTTCAGCCTCGCCAGCGACCCTGGCAGCGAGGAGGCGGCGCGGCGCCTGCTGGCGAACCCGCGGACGCCGCCGCTGACGCAGGCGCAGGCCGAGACGCTGGCGATCGTCGCCTACCTGCAGCCGGTGACGCGGCCGGAGATCGCCCGCATCCGCGGCGTCAGTTCCGAGTCGGGTGTGACCAGCCTCGCCGAGCGCGGCCTGATCGAAGAGTCGGGCCGCTCCCAGTTCGGCGCCGCGATCTTCAAGACGACCGAGCTCTTCGAGCGCCTCTTCGGCCTCGGCGGCCTCGACCAGCTTCCCGACCCCTCGCGCTTCGATCCCAGCCCCGAGGACGAGCGCGAGTTGCGCGAGCGCCTGCTCAAAGCCGGCGAACAGCGGGCGGAGTGAGGCTCGCCAAGTTCCTCGCCCACGCGGGCGTCGCCTCGCGGAGGAAGGCCGAGGAGATCATCGCCAAGGGCATGGTCACGGTCGGGGGCGAGGTGGTGACGGATCCGGCACGGGACGTCGGCGACGGCGACGACGTCCGCGTCAACAGCAGCCCCGTCGGTGCCGAGGCGCGCGAGGTCTGGGCGGTGAACAAGCCGGCGGGCGTGGTCTCGACGGCGCGGGAGCCCGGGACCCGGCTGGCGGTGGTCGAGCTGGTGCGGACGGAGGCGCGGCTCTATCCGGTGGGGCGACTCGACGCGGACTCCACCGGCCTGCTGCTGCTGACCAACGACGGCGAGCTCGCGAACCGGCTCACGCACCCGCGCTACGAAGTGCCGAAGACCTACCGAGCGCGGCTCCGTAGTCCGCTCGCCAAACGTGACCTCGAGCGCCTGCGCGCTGGAGTCGAACTCGACGACGGACCCACCGCCCCGGCGCAGGTTCGCCGCTACGGCGAGCGTGAGATCGAGGTCACGCTGCGCGAAGGCCGCAACCGTCAGGTGCGGAGGATGGTGGAGGCGGTCGGGAATCGGGTGACCTCGTTGCGCCGGGTGAGCTTCGGGCCTCTGTCCCTTGGCGACCTCCCTGAGGGCAAAGCGCGGCGGCTCTCGGACGGGGAGATAGCTGAGCTGCGAGAAGCTTCTCGATAGGGGCCGCCTCACCCTCCTACTTGCTGGGTGGGAGGGTGAGGCGGCCCCTACCAATCCGGATTGGAGGACGTTCAGGGATGGGAGCGGGATAGGGCCGCTGCGATCGTGTCCGCGACGGCGGGGGCTTCCTTTTCGGCTTCTTGATGGGTGACGCGGTAGGTGGTGTAGCCGGCGTTGAGGAGTTCGCGGTCGCGCCAGCGGTCTCGCTCGAAGGCGATATGGGTTGCGTGGAAGGCGCGGCTGTCGGCCTCGACGACGAAGCGGTGGTCCGGCCAGAGGAAATCAACCTCGATGCGGCCATTGGCGATTGTGACGGGAGCATTGAGCAGCGGGGGAGGGAGGTCGCGTGAGAGGACCAGCGGCAGCACCTTCGCCTCGAGTGGATTCTTGAGGCGGCCTTTCTTGGCGACGAGCGCGGCGCGCCGCCACTCGCTCGTAAGGGCCCGAAGCGACTTCATCCCTCGTCGCCCCGGGTCCATCGACCCCTCGATCGCCGGGATGTCGAGAACGCGTCGCTGCGCCGCCCGCTCGAAGCAGCTCCGCAGCGTCCAGTCGCCGACGGTGCCCGCGAGGTCGACCAGAGTTCGAGCGGGGCTCGTGCAGGGAATGCCGTCGACCGTCCCACGCTCGTCCCGCCGCGGCGGTCGCACGCGATGGAAGCGGATCCCGTCGATCTTGCGGCCCCGCTCGGGAGGGGCGATCACGTCGACGACGACGGGGCTTTTGTCGAGCAGCCCGAGTAGAGCCCCGGCGCTTCGGTGGGAGACGACCGCACCAGGGCAGGCGAGGGTGGCCGCACGATGTCGCCCGCGGGGCCCGATGTCTCTATGGCCCAATGCGTAGACGCCGCGGAAAACTCGATGCAAGCGTGCGCCGGTGATTTCGCCGCGGATTACCGTGTCGCTCATCCCGAGACGCCGCAGTTGGTCACGCGAGATCACCCCGTGCTGCATCTCAGCGAGGCGGACGAGCGCCGCCTGTCGATCCGTGTTCCTTTTGGGTCCCACGCACCCATAAGGCACACCGCTGAGGAGTTCGCCCCCCTTGCTCTGAAAAGATGCGGTCTGTGAGCGAGAACGGCGACGTGCAGCGGGGGCGTTACGAGGGTCCGCAGGAGCGCCTCTTCGCGGTCCGTGGTGCTGTCCAGGCCGAGGCGAATGAGCCGGCCGCGATCCTCGCTGCGACCGAGGAGCTGATGCGTGGGCTGATCGAGCGCAACGGCTTGGAGCCGGAGGTGATGGTCAGCTGCTTGTTCACGACCACCGAGGACCTCGATGCCGAGTTCCCCGCCGTGGCGGCTCGGGACCTGGGGCTGACAATGGTGCCTTTGATGTGCTGCCGGGAGATTCCCGTCCCCGGCTCGATGCCGCGGGTGATCCGGGTGATGCTGCACTTCTACGCGCCGCCGGGGCACGAGCCCGCTCATGTTTACGTCGGCGAGGCGCAGAAGCTCCGCGCCGACCTCGAAGCCGCCCAGTAGGGCCGCTCCGGCTTCCGTCACAATCGCCGGAATGACGATCACGTTCGCGGAGAAGCTCGCCCGCATGCCGGGCTACCAGGCCGGAGTGCCGACGGGGCAGGCGCCAGAGGCGATCGCTTCGGGCAACATCGCCCAGCTCGCTTCCAACGAGTCGCCGTTCCCGCCGCACCCGCAGGTGATCGAGGCGATCCAGCAGACCGCGGCGGCGATGAACCGCTATCCCGATCCCGACGCGACGCTGTTGCGCCGCCGGCTTGCCGAGCGCTACGAGACCGAGCCCAGTCGCGTCGCCGTCGGCAACGGCTCCTGCGAGATCCTCCTCGCCGCGGCCGAGGCGCTCTGCGAGCCCGGCGCGGAGATCGTCTACGCCTGGCCCGCCTTCTCGATGTACCCGTACCTGCCGGCGCTGACCGGCGCCCGCGAGGTCCGCGTCCCGCTCGCCGAGGGCGACGTCCACGACCTCGACGCGATGGCGGCCGAGGTGACCGCGGCGACGCAGCTGCTGATCGTCTGCAACCCCAACAATCCGACCGCGACGCACGTCCCCGCCGCGGAGGTCGCCGCCTTCCTCGAGCAAATCCCGACCCACGTCACGGTGATCCTCGACGAGGCCTACGTCGAGTTCCAGACCCACGACGACCCCGACGCGACGCTCGACCTGCTCGCCGACTTCCCGAACCTCGTCGTCCTCCGCACCTTCAGCAAGTGCTACGGGCTCGCCGGCCTCCGCACCGGCTACGCGATCGGCCCGCCGAAGTTCCGCGCCGCCGTCGACGCGGTCCGCCAGCCCTTCAGCGTCAACGCCCTCGCTCAGGCGGCGGGGGCGGAGGCGATCCGCCACCAGGACGACGTCCTGCGCCGGGTCGAGACCACGATCGCCGCCCGCCTCACCGTTGAGGAGGGCCTGCAGGGACTCGGCCTCGCCACCTCCGACTCCCACGCCAACTTCTCCTGGGTCGATCTCGGCGAAGCCGACGAAGCCGAGGTCCTCGCCGGGCTGGCAGAACGCGATATCGCCGTCCGCCCCGGCAAGGCCCTCGGCGGCCCCGGGCACATCCGCGTCAGCTACGGCACCGCGGAGGAGAACGAGCGCTTCCTGCGTGGCCTATCTGAATTACTTGACTAAAGCTGCGCCCGTGATACAACGTCCTGCAACGTGAGGTTGGACAAAGCCACATCCGCGAACGGCATCGCTGCGTACGAAGCTGCCGTCGCGCGCGGCTGCCTCACCTATTGGCGATTTAGCTAGGCGTTCGGCCCGGCGCTAACCGCCGTGCGAAGACCAGTTCTTCCGGCTGGGCGCCAGGCACCAGTCGACGTCGCGCGCGCGCCGGCCAATCCCGGCAGCCAGCGACCAGAAAGTACGATTTCCCTGGTTTGGAGAAAGGCGAAGGCAAAATGTTCATCGGCATGGAGGGGGCGAAGAGAGATGGCGTCCGCGATCAGCGGATCGCGAAAATCGTCGAGCTGGCACCGCCGCAACGGTTGCTGGCGGAGCTGCCGCTCGGCGAGGAGCGCGGCAAAGCGGTAGTTCGCGGCCGCGATGAAGTCCGCGACGTCCTGCGGGGGAAGGACCCGCGGCTGATGGTCGTCGTCGGTCCGTGCAGCGTCCACGACCCGAAAGCGGCGATGGAGTACGCGACGAAGCTGAGCGCCACCGCGCGGAACCTGCGCGAGGAGCTGCTGGTCGTGATGCGGGTCTACTTCGAGAAGCCGCGGACGACGACCGGCTGGAAGGGGCTGATCAACGACCCGCACCTGGACGAAAGCGGCGACGTCAACGCCGGCCTGCGGATCGCCCGCAAGCTGCTGTTGGAGGTGCTCGACACCGGGCTGCCGATCGGCTGCGAGTTCCTCGACCCGATCACGCCGCAGTACATCGCCGATTGCGTCGGCTGGGGGGCGATCGGGGCGCGGACCTCGGAGAGCCAGACCCACCGCCAGCTCGCCTCCGGCCTCTCGATGCCGATCGGGTTCAAGAACAGGACCGACGGCAACATCCAGATCGCCGTCGACGCGGTGCGCGCGGCGGCGGCCTCGCACGCCTTCGCCGGGATCGACGACGCCGGCATGCCGGCGATCCTGCACACGACCGGCAACCCCGACTGCCACCTGATCCTCCGCGGCGGCCACGGCGAGCCGAACTACTACCCGCCCGAGGTCGAAGACGCGCTGGTCACGCTCGGCGTCGCCGGGCTGCCCGAGCGCCTCGTCATCGATGCCTCCCACGACAACAGCGGCAAGGACCCCGAGAAGCAGTTCTTCGCCGCGGGGGACATCGCCGACCAGGTCGCCGACGGCAACAAAGCGATCGTCGGCGTGATGCTGGAGTCGTTCCTGGTCGAGGGACGGCAGAACCTCGTTCCGGGCGAGGATCTGACCTACGGGCAGTCGATCACCGACGCCTGCATTGACTGGGAGGACACCGTCTCCGCCCTGGAGCGGTTCGCCTCCGCCGTGGAGGCGCGCCGCGGTTCATGAGCAGCGCCACTCGCCGATGAAGATCGCTGTCCTCGGGGTGGGCCTGATCGGAGGCTCGATCGGGCTCGCCGCGCGGCAGCGCCTCGACGCCGAGGTGATCGGCTGCGGGCGCAGCCCGGAGCGGCTGCAGCGGGCCGTCGAGCTGGGAGCGATCGACCGCGCCGGCTCGCTGGGCGAGGCCTGCGCCGAAGCCGACCTCGTCTTCTGCGCCGGGCCGGTGGCGGCGCTGCCCGAGCAGGCGCGCGAGGCGCTGGCGGCGAGCGGCCCCGAGGCGGTCGTCACCGACGTCGGCTCAACCAAGGGCGAGCTGGTCGCGGCGGTGGGCGAGGACGAGCGCTTCATCGGCGGCCACCCGTTGGCCGGCGCTGAGACCGCCGGAGTCGAGAACGCCCGCGTTGACCTCTTCGACGGGGCGCGTTGGTACCTGACCCCGACAGAGCGCTCGAGCGGGCTCCTCTACGACCGCCTGCAACGAGCGTTGACGGGACTGGGCGCGCGCCCGCAGGCGATCGACCCACGAGGCCATGACCAGTTGATGGCGACCGTAAGCCACCTGCCGCACGTCCTCGCCAACGTCCTCGCGGCCGAGGCGGCGCAGTCGCTGACGGCGGACTCCGAGCGGCTGCCCGACGTCGGACCGAGCTTCCGCGACGCGACCCGCGTCGCCGGCTCCAACCCGGCGATCTGGGCCGACATCTTCGCCGCCAACCGCGAGGCGGTCGCCGGGTCGGTCGACTCGGTGGCGGAGCGGTTGCGCGAGGCGGCGGAGCTGATCCGCGAGGGCGACCACGAGGCCCTGGCCGCCTGGCACGGCGCCGCCGGCGAGGCCCGCCGCCGCATCCTCGAAGCGGAGTCGGAGGCGGGGCCGCTGCGCGAGCTACGGATCGTCGTCTCCAACAAGCCGGGGACGATCGCCGAGCTGGCGCTGGCCCTGGGCGAGGCGGGGGTCAATATCGAGGACATGGCCCTGCACCCGGCGCCCGACATGACCTCCGGCGCCGTCTCCCTCTGGGTCGGGGGCGAAGAGCAGGCGCGCAAGGCGGAGAGCCTGGTCCGCGAGCTCGGCCACACGGTCAGCGTCGTCGACGGCGACGAGTCGTAGGCCCTCCACTAGGGTCGCGCCATGAGCAGCACCCGCTTCGCACCCTCCGGACCCCTGTGCGGAAGCCTGCGCCCGCCCTCGGACAAGTCGATCTCCCACCGGGCGGCGTTGATAGCGGCGATGGGGGAGGGGGAGACGCAGATCGAGGGGTATCTCGACGGAGCCGACACCCTTTCGACGCTCGATGCAATCAGGGCTCTGGGCGCCGAGGTGTCCGAAGAAGAGCTGGGTGAGGAGGGGGGGATAGCTGGTGCCCGCGGTCTGGAACTGCGGATCCGAGGCATCGGCTTGCGAAGCCCGAAACCGGCGCAGATCGACGTCGGTAACGCTGGAACCCTGCTGCGGTTGCTGCCGGGATGGCTGGCGGGACAAGCGGGAGGCGAGTGGACTCTTGACGGAGATGAATCGATCCGCCGTCGCCCCGTGGATCGGATCGCCAAGCCCTTGCGCGAGATGGGCGCTGACCTCACGGCGCACGAAGACCGCCTGCCGCCGATGGAGATCCGGGGGGCTCCACTGCAAGGCATCACCTACGAGATGCCGATTGCCAGCGCTCAGGTCAAGTCCTGCTTGCTCTTCGCCGGCCTCCTCGCCGAGGGGGAGACGCGCGTGGTCGAGCCGGATCCGAGCCGTGACCACACCGAGCAGATGCTCAAGGCCGCAGGTGCATCGGTGACGAGCGAAGGGAACGTTGTCGCCATACGGCCAGCCGAGCAACTCGAACCTGACGACCTCCTCGTCCCCGCCGACATCTCCTCAGCCGCCTTCTTCCTCACTGCTGCAGTTCTCGTCCCTGGAAGCGAGGTGGAGCTGGACTGGGTTGGCATCAACCCCACCCGCACCGGCCTGCTGACGATCCTCGAACGCATGGGGGCTAGGTTCGAATTCGAGAGGAAATTTGAAAGCGGCGGAGAGCGAGTCGCCACCATCCGCGCGCGCCACACCTCACTCCAACGCACCGAAGTCGGCGGCGCCGAGATCCCGCTGGCGATCGACGAGCTGCCCCTCGTCGCGCTCGTGGCCTGTTTCGCCGAGGGCACGACCTTCATCCGCGACGCCGAGGAGCTACGCCGCAAGGAGTCCGACCGGATCGAGACCGTGACGGCGGCGCTGAGGGCCCTCGGCGGCCACGTCGAGCCGACCGAGGACGGGATGGTCATCGAGGGCACCGGCGGCCTGCGGGGCGGTTCGATCGACTCCCACGGCGACCATCGGATCGCGATGCTCGGTGCCGTCGCCGGCCTTGCCTCGGGCGAGGGCGTCGAGGTCTACGGCATGGAGGCCACGGCCGTCAGCTATCCCGGCTTCGAGACCGACCTCGCCGCTTTGACCAGCCGCTGAATACGCTGCGGTCATGGTGATCGCGATCGACGGGCCCGCTGGGGCCGGGAAGTCAACGGTCGCGCGCGCCGTCGCCGGCGAGCTCGGCTTCACGTACCTCGACTCCGGGGCGATGTACCGCTGCGTGGCGTTGGCGGCGCTCTGGGAGGGCGCCGACGTGGATGACGGCGAGGCCTTGGGCGAGCTGGCCGAGCGCCTGGAGATCGGCTTCGACGGCCCGCGGGTCCTCCTCGGGGGGCGCGACGTCAGCGGTGAGATCCGCACCCCCGAGGTCAGCGGCGCCGCCTCACACGTCTCCGTCCACCCCCGCGTCCGCGCCGCCCTCGTCGCGCGCCAGCGCCACCTTGTCGAGGCCGCCGACTACGTCGCCGAGGGGCGGGACATCGGGACCGTCGTCAGCCCCGACTCGCCGTTGAAGATCTTCCTCACCGCCTCCGGCGAGGAGCGGGCGCGGCGGCGCGCGGCCGAGACCGGCGAGGACGTCGAGGCGGTGCTTGAGGCCCAGCGCCAGCGGGACGCCCGCGACACCGAGCGCGAGCACGGAGCGCTGCGGGCGGCCGAGGACGCCGTCGAGCTGGACACGACGGGGCTCTCGCGAGACGAAGTCGTCGCGCGAGTCGTCGCCCTGGCCCGGGAGCGTGGCCTCGCATGAGCCTTCCCACCGTCGCCGTCGTCGGCTTCCCCAACGTCGGCAAGAGCACCCTCGTCAACCGCCTCGTCGGCGGCAGCGAGGCCGTCACCTCGCCCGAGCCCGGCGTCACCCGCGACCGCAAGCGCTTGGCGACCGAATGGAACGGAGTTGCCTTCGAGCTCGTCGACACCGGTGGCATCGACCTCGGCGACGAGGCCGAGCTGGCGCGCGACGTGCAGGCACAGGCGCGGCTGGCGATCGCCGAAGCCGACACGATCCTGCTCGTCGTCGACGGCCGCGCCGGGCTCCGCGCCGGCGACGCCGAGCTGGCGAAAACGCTGCGCGGCGCCCCGGTCCCCGTCCTCTCGGTCGTCAACAAAGCCGATCGCGCCAACGACTACGGAATCGCCGCCGAGTTCCACTCCCTCGGCCTCGGCGACCCGCTCCCCGTCTCCGCCACCCACGGCCTCGGCACCGGCGACCTCCTCGACGCGATCACCGCCGCGCTCGGCGACCGTGAGCCGCAGGCGGACGGGGACGAGACGGTCCGCGTCGCGGTAATCGGCCGCCCCAACGTCGGCAAGTCCTCGCTCGTCAACGCCTTCCTCGGCTCCGACCGGGTGATCGTCTCCGACATCGCCGGCACCACCCGCGACGCGATCGACACCCGGCTCGAGGTCGACGGCCGCCCGGTCGTCCTCGTCGACACCGCCGGGCTGCGGCGGCGCTCGAAGGTCGCGGGCACCGTCGACTACTACGCGCAGCTGCGCTCCGAACGGGCGGTCGACCGCGCCGATGTCGCGATCATCGTCTGCGACGCCTCCGAGGGCGTCACCGCCGAGGACCTGCGCGCCGCCGAGCTGGCGATGAAAGCCGGCTGCGCCAGCTTGCTCGTGCTCAACAAGTGGGACATCAGCGAGGCCGACATCGACGACGCCCGCGCCCGGGTCGAGCGGAAACTGCGGCTGCGTCCGGCCGTGATCACGGTCTCGGCGAAACACGGCCGCAACGTCGGGGCGCTGCTGCCGCGGGCGTTGCAGCTGGCCGACAAGGCGGCCGAGCGGGTCCCGACGCCGGAGCTGAACCGCTTCCTCGCCGACACCGTCGCCAAGAACCCGCCGCCCTCGCGCCGCAACAAGCGGTTGCGCCTCTACTACGCCGCCCAGGTGGGCGAGAGCCCGCCGCGGGTCGCGATCCAGGTCAACGACCGGCGGCTGATCACCCGCGACTGGGCCTATTACCTGGAGAACCGGATGCGGGAGACCTACGAGCTCGAGGGCGTCCCGCTGATCATCGACTTCGTCCCGGCCTCAGGGCGGCGTCGCTACGGCGAGTAATCGCGGGCGCGGCCACTCGGGATTCCTTTACTCTTCCGCCATGCCTACTTCCAAGCCGCTCGCCGAGGGCGAGTACCTCTTTACGTCGGAGTCTGTAACCGAGGGCCACCCGGACAAGGTCGCCGACCAGATCTCCGACGGCGTTCTCGACGCGATCATGCGCGAGGACCCGGGCGGCCGCGTCGCCTGCGAGACGCTGGTCAACACCGGCATGGCGGTTGTCTCGGGAGAGATCTCGACCAGCGCCCACCTCAACATCCCGGACATCGTCCGCGACACCGTGCGGGAGATCGGCTACCAGGGCGGCAGCTACGGCTATGACTGCGACCACATCTCGGTCATCGTCTCGATCGACGAGCAGTCGCCGGACATCGCCCAGGGCGTCGACCAGGCCTACGAGACCCGGGTCGACCCCTCCGACGACGACGAGCTCGACGTTGCCGGGGCCGGCGACCAGGGAATGATGTTCGGCTACGCCAGCGACGAGACCGAGGCGCTGATGCCGATGCCGGTCCACATCGCCCACCGGCTGGCTGAACGGCTCGCCGCGGTGCGCAAGGACGGCTCGATGGGCTACCTCGGCCCCGATGGCAAGACCCAGGTCACCGTCCGCTACGCCGACGGCCGCCCGGTCGCCGTCGAAAAGCTCCTGATCTCGACCCAGCACGACGAGGGAATCGACTCCCAGGGCCAGATCAGGCCGGAGCTGTGGGAGAACGTCGTCCTCCCGGTGCTCCAGGCCGAGGTGCCCGGCCGCTTCGACGAGAGCGAGCTGCAGGGCGAGTTCCTCGTCAACCCGACCGGCAAGTTCGTGATCGGCGGCCCGGTCGGCGACGCCGGCCTCACCGGCCGCAAGATCATCGTCGACACCTACGGGGGCATGGCCCGCCACGGCGGCGGCGCCTTCTCCGGCAAGGACCCGTCCAAGGTCGACCGCTCAGCTGCCTACGCCGCCCGCCACGTCGCCAAGAACGTCGTCGCCGCCGGCCTCGCGCAGCGCTGCGAGGTCCAGGTCGCCTACGCGATCGGCGTCGCCCACCCGGTCTCCCTGATGGTCGAGACCTTCGGCACCGGCAAGCTCCCGGACGCCCAGATCTCCCAGCTGGTGGAGAAGGAGTTCGACATGCGCCCCGGCGCCTTCCGCGAGTACCTAAACCTCCACCGCCCGATCTTCCAGAAGACCGCCGCCTACGGCCACTTCGGCCGCCAGAACGACGACTTCACCTGGGAGAAGACCGACCGGGCGGACGCCTTGCGCGACGCGGCGGGCGCGGAGACCGCCGCCGCGTAGCTGGTAGTCCCGGCGTCAGCCGGAAAACGGGCGAACAACAGGCTGGGTAGGGGGCGGGACGGACGCCTCTCCGAACTTTGGAGGGCTATGACCCCCCGAATCTCGGAGAGACAGTCCGCCGGAGCCTGGGCACTGGCTCGGCGGCAGCACGGCGTCATCACGCGGATTCAGTTGTGCGGCCTCGGGTTCAGTGCTGAAGCGATCAAACATCGAGTCCGCAAGGGACGACTCCACCCGATCGTCCGCGGCGTGTATGCGGTGGGCCGCCGGGATCTGAAACGGGAGGGACGCTGGATGGCTGCCGTACTCGCGTGTGGACCTGATGCGGCGCTGAGTCACCGCAGCGCTGCTGCTCTCTGGGGCTTCGGCGAGGAGCACCGCGCTTACATCGACGTGACGGTTCGCCGCACGTCCGAAGCTCGCCTTCGCGGCATCCGCTGCCACCGCCGCCCTACCCTCCCTGTTTCCGACATCACCACTCGTGCTGGCATCCCACTAACCGTGCCGGTGCGTACCTTCCTCGATCTCACCACGGTCGCCGGTCCCAAAACCATCGAGCGGGCGATCAACGAGGCGGACAAGCTCGATGTGATCGATGCGGACTCCTTGCGTCGCGCCCTGGACGGCCGCTCCGGCGAGCCTGGCGTCCGCCCGCTCGGCCTCGTCCTCGATGAGCACACCTTCCGGCTCTCGGATGATGAGCTGGAACGGCTGTTCCGGCCGCTCGCCGCGGCGGCCGGGCTGCCGACGCCGCTGACGAAAGTCATGGTCGACAAGTTCGAGGTCGACTTCTTCTGGCCTGAGCTAGGGCTTGTGGTGGAGACCGACGGCTGGCGCTACCACCGCACTCCGTCGGCCCAAACTCGTGACGCGCTTCGCTTCCAGCGCCACACGGCCTCCGGCTTAACCCCGCTGCGCTTCTCCCATCACCAAGTCAAGTACGAACCTCGCCACGTAGAGGACATCCTGAGAAAAACCCTCTCGAACTTACGCGGCCACCCTGCACCCTTACCTGGCATGTGAGGGTGCAGGGTGGCCGCGCCGAAGGCGTTCAAGCGAAGAGCGGGACGGGGCGAGGTGCGGACCTCCTCTCCGAACCTGTGGGGGCTATGACCCCCCGAACCTCGGAGGCGCTATCGAGCGCTCGGCGGCTGGGCCTCGCCCAGGCCGTGGGTCCCGGCCGTTGCCACGCCGGTCGCTTTGTCCACCGCTTCCACGACCTCGCCGGGATTCGCGACCCCGTTGAAGACGAAGTTGTTGTCGTCGGTCGCGGCCGTGTCGAAGTCGACGTCGCCGATCTGCATCAGGCGCTGGTAGACGCTCTGGCGGTAGTTGACGTTCTGGACCCGCTCCAGGCGCGTCTCCTGGACCTCTTTGGAGATGATTCCGCGCTTGATGTTGAGGCGGCGGTCGGTGATCGTGTACGTCGTCGCCACCCGTTTGACGAAGCCGATCACCAGGGTCAGCGCGAGGACGACGAGGATGACGATGAAGGCCGTCGCCCCGCCGTCGACGAGGTTGGCGATGAACCCCAGGACCACGGCGACGAGGACGCCTTTGAGGTAGAAGCCGAGGATCGCCCGCCAGGAGGGGTGCCCTTCGAAGAGGACGTGCTCCCCGGGGTGGAGGTTGATGCTCACGCGGGCCAGGATATGGCCTCGGACGGCGGCCGCGCAACGGAAGCGGCCGAGAGAGCGGGAACTCCGCGCGGGGCCATCGTCCCCCGCACATAACCTCGGACGATGGCGATCTTGCGGGTCGAGCCGCTGACCACCGCCCGCGCCCTGCGCGGTCCCTTCGACTACCGCCGGCCGGAGGCGATGGCGGACCTCGGCGTCGGCAGCGTCGTCCGGGTGCCGTTCGGGCCGCGGCGGTTGCTCGGGGTGGTGGTCGAGGTCGCCGAGGCGTCCGAGCTGCCGCCCGACCGCCTCGCCGAGCCGATCGAGGCGCTGGAGGCGGGGGCGACGCCGGAGCTGGTCCGCCTCGGCCTCTGGGTCGCCCGCGAGTACTGCTCGACGCCCTCGCGCGGGCTGCAGCTGGTGCTGCCGCCGGGGACCGGGACGGGGAGCGCCGGCCGGACCGTCCGCACCAAGACCGAGCTGCGGGCGGCGATCCTGCCGGCGGGCGAGGCGGCGCTCGCGGACGGCGAGCGCCTCGGATCCAAGCAGCGGGCGGTGCTCGAGGCGCTGCGCGCCGGGGAGATGTCCTCGGGCGAGCTGGCGACGGCGATCGGCTCGGATCGCGCGACCCTGCGCCGGCTCGAGGGGCGCGGCCTCGTCGCCACCCACAGCGCCGCCGTGCGCCGGATCCCCGGCGAGCCAGGGCTGGGGGCGGCAGCCGCCCGCCCCGAGCTGCTGCCCGAGCAGGCCGAGGCGGTCGCGGCAATCATCGCCGCCCTCGACGGCGAGGCCGGCTCCGACCGCAAGGTGCTCCTCCACGGCGTCACCGGCTCCGGCAAGACCGAGGTCTACCTGGCCGCGGTCGAGGCGGCCCTCGAGCGCGGCAAAGGGGCGATCGTCCTCGTCCCCGAGATCGGGCTGGCGCCCCAGGCCGTCGCCCGCTTCCGCGCCCGCCTCGGCGATCGCTTCGCCGTCCTCCACTCCGCCCTCTCGGCGGGGGAGCGCTACGACGAGTGGCGCCGCCTCCGCAGCGGCGAGGCGAGCGTCTGCGTCGGCCCGCGCTCCGCCGTCTTCGCCCCCGTCCACGACCTCGGCCTGATCGTCATCGACGAGGAGCACGACGCCTCCTACAAGCAGGAGGGCGACCCCACCTACGACGCCCGCGCCGTCGCCCGCAAACGCGCCGGCGACACCGGCGCCGTGCTCGTCGCCGGGACCGCGACGCCGCGGCCGGAGAGCTGGCTGGAGCTGCCGCGGCTGGAGCTGCCGAACCGCGTCGACGGCCGCCGGATGCCACCCGTCCACCTCGTCGACATGCGCGAGGCCGACCCGCGCTCGGGGCCGGTCCACGCCGAGACCTGGGAGGCGCTGGAGGGGGTGCGCGCCGCCGGAGCCAAGGCGATCGTGATGATCAACCGCCGCGGCTTCGCGCCCTGGCTGACCTGCCGCTCCTGCGGACACCACTGGGGCTGCCCCAACTGCGACGTCTCCCTGATCGTCCACCGCCACAGCGGCCGCCTCGTCTGCCACCACTGCGCCCACGCCGAGCCGCAGCCGCGCGCCTGCCCGGAGTGCGGCTCGACGACGCTCTCGCAGGCGGGCGCCGGGACCGAGCGGATCGAGGAGGTGCTGCGCGAGCGCCTGGCACCGATGCCGGTGCTGCGGCTCGACTCCGACACCGCCGCCGAACGCGGTGCCCACGCCCGCATCCTCGCCCGCTTCGACGAAGCGCCCAGCGCCGTCCTCGTCGGCACCCAGATGGTCGCCAAGGGCCACGACTTCCCGGAGGTGACGTTGAGCGCGATCCTCGACGCCGACGCGACCCTGCGCTTCCCCGACTTCCGCGCCGAGGAGCGCACCTTCGCGATGGTCGCCCAGCTCGCCGGCCGCTCCGGCCGCGGCGAGGCCGGGGGGGAGGTGATAGTGCAGACGCTGGCCCCGAACGCCGCCAGCATCGAGCACGCGGCGCGCCACGACTCCGCCGGCTTCCTCGAGCTGGAGCTGGGGCGACGCGAGGTGCTGCGCTACCCGCCTTTCTCGCACCTGGCGCGGGTCAACTTCGCCTCCGAAGACGAGAAAAAGGTCGACGGGGCGGCGAGGGCCGTGGCGCGGGAGCTACGACTGGAGTTGCCGAAGGGCTCGGAGCTTTTGGGGCCGGCGCCGATGTTCCGGGTGCGCAATCGGCACCGCCGTCGAATCCTGATCAAGGCGGAGGACCGGGCGGGGATGATCGTGGCGATGCGGGAGGTGGTGGAGGGCCGGGTGGCCGACCGCTCACTGAAGGACGTCGCGATCGGCGTCGACATCGACCCGCAGTAGGGCGGCCGATATTTAGACTCAGGCCCGATGAGCGACGAGGTGAAGACGGAGGAGCGCGGGGCCGAGGAGCGGCGGCTCGAAGTCGAGATGCTGGAGCGGCGGGAAGCGGCGCTCGCGCACGTGGTCCAGTTCGGCGACCCGGTCCTCAAGAGCAAGGCCTCGCCCGTCAGCAGCTTCGGGCCCGAGCTTCGCTCCGAGGTCGAGCGGATGTTCGCGATCATGCGAGACGGCCTTGGGATCGGGCTCGCGGCGACGCAGCTCGGCGCCCTGCGGCGGCTCCTGGTCTTCCAGGCCGGCCCGGAGAGCGAGCCGACGGCCCTCGTCAACCCGGAGGTCGAGTACCTCTCCGACGAGATCGCTGTCGCCGAGGAGGGCTGTCTCAGCCTGCCGCGGGTGACGATGGACGTCGAGCGCCCGCTCTACGCCCGCTTCAGCGGCCGCGACGTCGAGGGCGCGCCAATCGTGATCGAGGCCGCCGGGCTCGAGGCGCGGGTGCTGCAGCACGAGCTCGACCACCTCGACGGCGTCCTGATCCTCGACCGCACCCCCCGCGAGCAGCGCAAGGCGGCGCTGCGGGCCCTGCGCGAAGGCGGCAGCTACAGCCCCTCTTCCGAGGAAGAGATCGACGAAGAGGGCGAGCTGCGCGAGCCCCGCACCGACGCGTGAGGACCGCCTACCTCGGGACCTCCGACTTCGCCGCCGTCGTCCTGCGACGCCTGGCCGCCTCGCCCCACCGCCCGGCGCTCGTGGTGACGCCGCCTGACCGCCGCCAGGGCCGCGGCCGCAAGGTGAAGCCGCCGCCCGCAGCGCTCGCCGCGCAGGAGCTGGGGTTGGACCTGCTGCAGGCGGAGAACGTCAACGAGGAGGGAGCGCTGGAGCGGGTCCGAGCCGCGCAGCCCGAGGCGGTCGTCGTCTGCGCCTTCGGGCAGCTGATCCGCGAGCCGCTGCTCTCCGAGTTCCCGATCCTCAACGTGCACCCTTCGCTGTTGCCGCGCTGGCGCGGCGCGGCGCCGATCGAGCGGGCGATCATGGCCGGGGACGAGCGCACCGGCGTCTGCATCATGCGCCTCACCGAGGGGCTCGACTCCGGCCCGGTCGCCCTCCGCGAGGAGGTGGCGATCGACCCCGGGGAGGACTTCGAGTCGCTCTCGGCGCGCCTTGCCGATCTCGGCGGCGAGCTGCTGGTTCGCGCCCTCGACCTCCAGGCCGAGGGGAAGCTCGAGTTCGCCGAGCAGGACGAGGCCGACGTCACCTACGCGGAGAAGATCGATTCGGGGGAGCGCCGCCTCGATCCGGAGCGCCCGGCGGCCGAGCTGGCGGCCAAGGTCCGGGCCCTGAACCCGCACGTCGGCACCTACCTCGGGCTTCCCGACGGCGAGCGCCTCGGCGTCAAGCGCGCGGCCGCGGTCGAAGGGCGCGTCCCGGCCGGCGAGTTGGCCGAGCACGAGGGCACGCTGCTGCTCGGGACCGGCGAGGGCACGCTGCGGCTGGAGCTGGTCCAGCCGCCCGGCGGCAAGGCGATGCCCGCCGACGCCTACCTGCGCGGCCACCCGCTGCGGGGCTCGTGAGCGGCGACGAGGCGGCTGCCGCCTCCAGCCGCGTCTCTCCGGCGCGAGCCCTCGCCTTCGCGACGATCCGCGCCACCTTCGAGGACGACGCCTTCACCGAGCGCGTCTTCCGCGCCGAGGCGGACCGGCTCGGCCTCGGCGGCCGCGACCGCGCCCAGGCGCAGCGCCTCGCCTACGGCGCCGTCCAGCGCCGCGGCACCAGCGACGTCGCGATCGAACGCCTCGCGAAGCGCTCGACCCGGCTACTCGACCCGCCGGTGCTGGCGGCGCTCCGCCTCGGCCTCTACGAGCTCCTCTTCGCCGACGCCACCCCCGACCACGCCGCCGTCGACCAAGCCGTCGAGCTGACCAAGGCGGGCGGCGCCGCCCACGCCTCGGGCTTCGTCAACGCCGTCCTGCGCCGGGCGATCCGCGAACGCTCCCAGCTGGCCGCGCAGCTGCTGGAGAACGACGACGACCCGGCCGGCGCCGCCGTTGCCGACTCGGTCCCGAAATGGCTGGCCGAGATGTGGTGGCAGGAGCTGGGCGCCGATGCCGCGCGCACGGCCCTCGCCGCCTGCAACCAGCCCGCCGAGGTCGCGATGCGGGTCAACCTCCTGCGTGGCGACCGCGACGCCGTGCTGGCGCGGCTGCGGGAGAACGGGGTGGAGGTGCAGCCGGCGGAGGGCGCGTGGCCGCTCGCCGCGCCCGAGTCGATCGTGATCGCGGGACGCACCGGCGAGGCGATCCCGGCGGCCGTCGCCGCCGGCGAGCTGACCCCGCAGAGCCGCGGCTCTGCGGCGGCGGTCGAAGTGCTCGACCCGCAGGCCGAGGAGCAGGTCCTCGACCTCTGCGCCGGCCCCGGGATCAAGACCGGGCAGATCGCCGAGCGGATGGGCGACCGGGGGGTCGTGATCTCGGTCGAGCTCGACCAGGCCCGGGCCGGCGAAGTCGCCGCCCAGGCGACCCGCCTCGGCCTCCGCAGCATCACCGTGCTCGAGGAGGACGCGCGCAAGGCGGGACCGGCCGAAGGCTTCGACCGCGTCCTCCTCGACGCTCCCTGCTCTGACCTCGGCGCCCTCGCCTCGCGGCCGGACGCGCGCTGGCGCAAGTCGCCGAAGACGATCGGGCGGCTGACCGAGATCCAGGACGGGTTGCTGCTCGCGGCGGCGACGGCGCTGCGGCCGGGCGGCACGCTCGTCTATTCGACCTGCACGATCTCCCGCCGCGAGAACGAGGACCGGGTCGCCGCCCTGCTGCGCGCCTCGCAGGCCGGTGAGGCACCAGCGCTGCAGCTCGAGGACCTCGGCGCCCGCGCACCAGAGCTCGCCGCACCGGCAGAGCGCCGCTGCCTGCAGCTGCGGCCCGACCGCGACCGCACCACCGGTTTCTTCATCGCCCGGATGACCAGAACGCCGTAGCGAAACTTTCGCTCATAGCGTTGGTTTTCGATACGCCTGCGCAACCAGGCATGATTAGTCCGATGAGCGAAGCCGACCAGTCAACTCCGGCGGACGCCAATCCGCTGAACCGCGCCGCCTGCCCCAAGTGCGGGGAGCCCTGGCTGCGCCCGACCCAGCTGCCGGGCCGCCTGCGCTGCGTCAACTGCCTCAGCCGCTTCGAACTCGTCTCCCAGTGCCCCAACTGCGGCGAGCACCAGACGATCGCCCGGATGAGCCACACCGCCGACATGGAATGCCAGTCATGCGGCTCATCGATGCTCAAAGAGGCCTAGCCGCGTCCGCACGCGCTCAGTAGGCTCCGGCCCGTGAGCGACCAGATGCGTGAGCTGCTTTCGGAGCGGCGTGTTGCCCCCTCGATCCTCTCCGCCGACATGGGTCGGCTGGGGGTGCAGGTCGCAGAGGTGATGGACGCCGGCGCCCGGGTGATCCACTTCGACGTCATGGACGGTCACTTCGTCCCGCCGATCACGATCGGGCCGCTGGTCCTGAGCGGGATCGCCGACCAGGTTCACGATGCCGGCGGCGTCGTCGACGTCCACCTGATGATCGAGGCGCCGGAGCGGCAGATCGCCGACTTCGCCAAGGCGGGCGCCGACTCGATCACCTTCCACGAGGAGGCGACCCCGCACGCCCACCGCACCCTCTCCGCCGTCCGCGAGCTCGGTTGCCTCGCCGGGATCGCGATCAACCCGGGGACGCCGGTCGAGGCGGTGGGGGAGCTGCGCGGTCTCGCCGACGTCGTCCTCTGCATGACCGTCAACCCTGGCTGGGGCGGCCAGTCCTTCATCGAGACCTCGCCGGAGAAGGTCGAGCGGCTGCTGCCGCTCGCCGGCGGCGCCGCGATCGAGGTCGACGGCGGCGTCGACAAGGAGACCGCCGGGCCGCTCGCCGCCGCGGGCGCCCAGCTCTTCGTCGCCGGTTCAGCCGTTTTCGGCGCCGCCGAGCCCGCTGCCGCTTACGCCGAGATCGTCGACGCGGCCGGGGCCGGCTGAGCGCCCGCGGGCGATCAGGGCACCAGTCACCTCCTGCCACCAGGCCCGCTCGGAGGCATCGACGTCCTCCCGCGCGGCGCGGCCCTCGCACCAACCTGCCAGCGCCCGGCGCCCGCCGATCGCGACCAGGCCCGAGCTCAGCACCGCGTAGCGGCCGTCGGCGAGGGCGACGAGGTAGGCACCCCGCTCGCTGCGGTCGCGCATCACCCTGACGATCGGAATCCCGTCGATCTCCTCGCCCAGCTCCCCGTCTCCCCGGGCGGGGCGCACCGTGAAGACCTGGGAGGCACCCCGCCGTGGCAAGGCGGGCGGGGCGGGTTTGCCGATCGGGCCCTTGGCCCAGTGGCCGGTCAGGCCCTCGACCTCGTCGCGCAACTCGCTGCGGACGAGGATGTGCAGCTCGTCGCCCTCCTGCAGCTCGGTCGATCCGCGGGGCGGCATCGCGCTGCCGTCGCGGACGATCACGTTGACGAGCGCCTCGCGTGGCAGCTCGAGTTCGCGGACCCGGTGGCCGGCGATCGCGGCACCCTCCGGGATCCGATAGGCGATCACGTCCCCGCCCATGCGCCGGATCCGCCCCGACTCGAGCAGCCGCCGCGGCAGCGCCGGCTCGTCGGTCGTCAGCCCCAGCCGCGTCGCCAGCGGCTCGAAGCTGGCTCCCTGGACCAAGGTCGAGGTGACGACGACGAAGAAGACGATCGCGAACTCTTCCTCGCCGCCGGCGATCCCGGCGACGACCGGGAAGGTGGCGAGCCAGATCGGCGTCGCGCCGCGCAGCCCGGCCCAGCCGAGCATCAGCCGCTCGCGCACGTTGAGCGGCGCCAGGGCGGTGGCGGCGAAGGTCGCCAGCGGGCGGGCGACGAGGATCAGCACGGCCGAAAGCGCCAGGCCTTTCAGCGCCACGTCGTCGAGCTGGCTGGGGAAGACGAGCAGGCCGAGGAGGATGAAGAGCCCCAGTTGAGCGACCCAGCCGAGCCCCTCGTGGAAGGCGACGACGGTGCGGCGGGCGGGGATGTTGGCGCCGCCCAGCGCCAGGGCGGCCAGGTAGACGGCGAGCAGGCCGGAGCCGTGGGCGATCTCGGCGACGCCGTAGGCGAGGGCGGCGATCGCGATCGTCGCCACCGGGTAGATCCCGTCGGTCGGCAGCCGCACCGCACTCAGCGCCGCCACCGCGAGGCGGCCGATCAGGTAGCCGACGGCGATCCCGACCGCGAGTTTGAGCGCCAGCAGGGCGGCCATGTCGGCGAGGCCGTAGCCGGGCTCCTGGATCCATTCGATGAACCCGATCACCAGCAGGAGGGCGACTGGGTCGTTCATCCCGGACTCGCCCTCGAGCGATCGCGCCAGCCGCTTCTCCAACGTCGATCGGCGCAGCACGGCGAAGATCGCCGCCGAGTCGGTCGCGGCGATCGCGGCGCCGACGATCATCCCTTCCAGGGTGCCGATGTCGAAGATCAGCTTCGCCGCGAAGCCAGCGACCACGGCGGTGAGGACGGTGCCGATCGTCGCCAGCGAGGCCGCCGTCCCCAGCACCGGCCGGATCTCCGACCATCCCGCCGTGAGCCCGCCCTCGAAGAGGATCAGGATCAGCGCGATCGTCCCCAGCGTCCGCGCCAGCTCCGCGTTGGAGAACTCGATCCCGCCGATCCCCTGCGACCCGGCGAGCATCCCCAGCGCCAGGAACAGCAGCAGGCCCGGCACCCGCACCCGGTCGGCGAGTAGCGCCCCGAGGATGCCGGCGCCCAGCAGGGCCCCGGCGATCAGGATCAGCTCGGCGTCGTGGTGCCCCATCGAGGGAACCTAAAGGAAGCGGATCAGGTGTTCTCGTCGATCGAGGCGAGCCGCAGCTCGAGTTCCTCGGTCGAGCCTTCGCGCGGGATGTCCTCCTCGCGCCCGTGCGGATAGCGGTAGATGAGGTAGAGGAGGGCGAAGAGGACGCCGGCGGTGAGCGCGAAGCCGATCTCGATCCGCCGGAACTCGTTGCCGACGATCGGCAAAAAGTTCCAGAGGATGAAGAAGGCGGCGCAGGCGATCCAGCGGGCGGCGGCGCGGCGAACCTGCCCCTGTGCGAGGCAGGCCTGGTTCAGCGTCACCGAGCCAAGGTAGAGCCCCATCCCCAGCGTCACCAGCAGCAGGCCCGGCCGGTCGTACTCGAACTTGTTGCTGAAGGCGAGCTGCATCATCTGCGGCCCGGCGATGAGGAAGGCGAGCGCGGCGATCGCCGTGAAGGCGGCGACGGCGAGGAGGACGCCGCGGACCGAACGGTGGAATTCGCGCTCGCTGTCCGGGTTGTTCGAGGTGTGGAGGCTGGTGAGGTGCGGAAGGATGCTGGTCGAGACCGCCTGGAAGAGCTGCAACGGCGCCCGGGCGATCATCAGCACGTTGAAGATGAAGCCGGCGGCGGCGGCCCCTTGCAGCCCGCGGGTGATCAGCGGCCCGGCGTTGAGGAAGGCCTGTTCGCTGAACATGATCACCATCACCGCGGCAGCAAAGCCGCTGCCCTCCTTCATCGTCATCTCCGAGCTCGCCCCCGCCTCCGTCTCGGGGGCGGGTGGCGCCTGGGCCTGCACTTTCTTCGCCCGTCTGGCGAACGCGAAGGGCACCACCAGCAGGCTCAGGCTCGGCGCCGCGACGATCCCGACCGCGACCCAGCTCTGGCCGCTCAGCAGTCCGATCGCGACCAGCAGCGCAAAGAGGGTGCGGAAGACCGACTCGGAGAGGATCAGCGCCGTGAAGAGGCCGAAGGTGCGCTGGCCGGCGAGGAAGCCGCGGGCGAAGTAGCTGGCGGCGTAGAAGAGGACGGCGCCGAAGAAGACCCAGTACAGGGTTTCGTTGCCTTCGAGGAGGTCGTCCTGGATCGGCCCGCGCAGCTCCAGCGCGACGACCGCGAAGAAGAGCGCCAGCCCGACCTGGATCGTCGAGGCGACGCGCAGCTCCTGGCGCAGCGGTTCGCCTTTTGCCAGCCGCTCGGAGACGTGGCGGCTGAGCAGCTGTTCGACCGGCCGGTAAAGGGTCGAGATCGTGATGAAGACGGCCGACCACAGCACCGTGATCTGGCCGTAGTCGGGCTTGGAGAGGGTGTGGGAGGCGATCAGGAAGTAGGCGTAGGTGATCAGGCCGGTGAGGCCGACTCCGATCGCCAGGAAGCTCGCCGTTTTCCCGTATTCGGCGGCGTTCGCCTCGGTGCCGCCCTTGCCCTCCTCCGCGCTCACTCGCCGGTCTCGCGAGCGACCGGCTTGCCGCCGCGCTCGTAATGGGAGGGCTCGACCCCGAGCACCAGCTCGACCCGCCGCACCCGCTCGAAGACGCGCTGCGTCATCACCCGCTGGCCGGCGAGGAGGTCGCCGATCACGCCGAGGGCAAAGAGCTGTATCGCGGCGATGAAGAGGACGGCGCCGAGGATCAGCGACTGCACGTGGCCCTGGCTGTCGCCGTTGAGGATCCAGTCGAGCAGGAACGGCAGCCAGGCGCAGAGGGCGAGGAAGAGGACGACGGCGCCGGCGGTGGCAAAGGCGCGCAGCGGCTCATAGCGGGCGTAGATGCGGAGGATCGCCGGCCCGTTACGGCGGACGTAGGCGCCGGTCGAGGCGAAGAGGCGGGACTCGCGCGTCTTCGGGTTGGTCCCGATCTCGACCTCGTCGACGGCGATCAGCATCTTCCCGGCCTGGATCAGGCTCTCCAGCGTGTAGGTGAAGTTGTCGACGACCAGCAGCTGCAGGGCGGCCTCGCGGTTGTAGGCGCGGAAGCCGGAGGTGGCGTCCGTGACCTCGGTGCCGGAGAGGCGCCGCACGACCCAGCTGCCGAGCCGCTGCAGCCCTTTTTTCGAGCCGGAGAAGTGGTCGATCTGGCCGACCTGGCGGTCGCCGACGACCATGTCGGCCTCGCCGGCGACGATCGGCGCCACCAGCTTCGGCACGTCGGCGCCGTTGTACTGGTTGTCGGCGTCGGTGTTGACGACGACGTCGGCGCCGAGCTTCAGGCATGCATCCAACCCCGCCTGGAAGCCGGCTGCGAGCCCCTTGTTGTTGGTGAGGCGGACGACGTGCTCGACCCCGCACTCGCGGGCGACCTCGACCGTGCGGTCGGTGCTGCCGTCGTCGACGACGAGGAACTCGACCTCGTCGATGCCCGGGACCTCGCGCGGGAGGTCGGCGATGGTCTGGGGAAGGGTCTCTTCCTCGTTCAGGCAGGGAATCTGGATGATGAGTTTCACGGCACCCCAGCGTATTTGGAAGGGGCCGATATGGCGTCGCATCCCTGCGTCCTCGGTCGCTCGCGTGCAGAGCACGCCACGCTCCCTGCGTCCTTGATCTGCTTAGCCATATCGACCCGGTACGATGCGACTGATTGACTAGTCAATCAACAATTGATGCTGACTTTTTGGAGCGCGCCTTGCAGCTTGCCGAGGGCGGTCGCGGGCGCGTGAGCCCCAATCCGCTCGTCGGCGCCGTGGTCGTGCGCGACGGCGAGGTGATCGGTGAGGGCTTCCACGCGAAACTCGGCGGCCTTCACGCCGAGCGGGCGTGCCTGGAGGACTGCCGCAGCCGCGGCGAGGACCCCGCCGGAGCGACGATGTACGTGACCCTGGAGCCCTGCGCTCACCAGGGGCGGCAGCCGCCCTGCGTCGAGGCGATCCTCGAGGCCGGTGTCGGCCGCGTCGTCACCGCCTCCGACGACCCGAGCGAGAAGGCCGCCGGCCGCGGTCCCGGCATCCTCCGCGACGGCGGCGTCGAGGTCGCCTTCGCCACCGGCGCCGAGGCAACCGCCGCGCGCCGCCTCAACCAGCCCTTCCGCAAGCACGCCCGCACCGGCCTACCGCTCGTCGTCCTCAAGATGGCGATGTCCCTCGACGGCCAGACCGCAACCGCTCCCGGCGACAGCCCCTGGATCTCCGGCCCCGAGAGCCGCGATCTCGTCCACCGCTGGCGCAGCGAACACGACGCGATCGCCATCGGCATCGGCACCGCCCTCGCCGACGACCCACTCCTTACCGCCCGCATCGACGGCGCCCGCCAGCCGAAGCGGGTCGTCTTCGACTCGCAGGCGCGGCTGCCGCTGGAGTCCCAGCTACTCGCCACCCTCGACCAGGCGCCGGTTCTCGTCGTCACCGCCCCGGACGCCCCCGCCGATCGCACCACTCCACTAAAAGAAGCGGGCGCCGAAATCATCTGCGCCTCCGATCTCGAACTCGCCCTCCGTGAATTAGGCCGCCGCGAAGTAACGAGCCTCTTCCTGGAGGGCGGCCAGACCCTCGCCTCCTCCTTCCTCTCTTCTGGCCTGATCGACGAATTCCGTACCTTCATCGCCCCGATGCTTCTCGGCGGATCCGAAAAAGGCAGTGAGAGCGGCGCGCGCGTGGTCGCTCTCGAATCGACGACCGAGCGGGTGGGGGACGACATCCTCGTCCGCGCCCGCTTCAAGGAGTGGTGACGTGTTCACCGGACTGATCGAAGACCTCGGGACCGTCGAATCCCTTGAGAGGACCGCCGACGGTGCCCGGCTGCGCATCTCCTCCCGTCTCGCCGGCGAGCTCTCCCTCGGCGACTCGATCGCCGTCAACGGCTGCTGCCTCACCGCCACCGCGGTCGACGGCGACAGCTTCGAGACCGAGGCGATGAACCAGACGTTGGAGGTCACCGCTCTGGACGGGGTCGAGCAAGGCGGTCGCATCAACCTCGAGCTGGCGATGAAGGTCGGCGAGCGACTGGGCGGCCACATCGTCCAAGGGCATGTCGATGGCGTCGGCACCGTCGCGTCTGTCGAGGACGACGGCTTCGCGAGGCGCGTCCGCGTCGACCTCCCCACCCAGCTTCTCCGGTTCGCCGTCGACAAAGGCTCGATCACCCTCAACGGCGTCAGCCTCACCATCGCCCAACTAGGCGATAGCTGGGCCGAGGTCTCGCTCATCCCCGAGACGCTGGAGCGGACCAACCTCGGCGATTTGGCGCCAGGAGACCGATTGAACGTGGAGTCCGACGTGATCGCCAAGTACGTGGAGCGATTGATGTCACCATTGGCCCGAAAGGAGCAGGCGTGAGCACGATGGCCGAGACGCAGGGACAAGACCAGAGCACCAAGGCGGAGACCCCGTTCGCGACGATCGAGGAGGCGATCGAGGAGATCCGCGCCGGCCGCATGGTCGTCGTCTGCGACGACGAGAACCGCGAGAACGAGGGCGACCTGACGATGGCGGCCCAGTTCGCGACGCCGGAGGCGATCAACTTCATGGCCAAGGAGGGGCGCGGCCTGATCTGCCTCTCGCTGACCGGCGAGCGCTGCGAAGCGCTCGGCCTCAACCTGATGGCGGCGAAGAACGAAGCGCCGCTGCAGACCGCCTTCACGGTCTCGGTCGAGGCGCGCGAAGGCGTCACCACCGGGATCTCCGCCCACGACCGCGCGCACACGATCCAGGTCGCGATCGACCCCGAGGCGAAGCCGCGCGACCTCGTCCAGCCCGGCCACGTCTTCCCGCTCAAAGCCAAAGACGGCGGCGTGCTGGAGCGGGCGGGCCAGACCGAGGCCTCTGTCGACCTCGCGCGCCTCGCCGGCCTCCATCCGAGCGGCGTGATCTGCGAGATCATGAACGACGACGGGACGATGGCCCGCGTTCCCGACCTCGTCCCCTACTGCGAGAAGCACGGGCTGCTGATGATCACGGTCGCCGACCTGATCGCCTACCGGCGGCGGACCGAGAAACTGGTCGAGCGGGTTGTGGCGACGGCGTTGCCGACCGCGTTCGGCGACTTCCAGGCGGTCGGCTACCGCTCCCTGGTTGACGACAAACACCACGTGGCGATGGTCAAGGGCGACGTCGACGGGGCCGACGACGTGCTCGTCCGCGTCCACAGCGAGTGCCTCACCGGCGACGTCTTCCACTCGATGCGCTGCGACTGCGGCGAACAGCTGGAAGCGGCGCTCTCGATGATCGAGCGCGAGGGCAAGGGCGTCCTCCTCTACCTCTCCCAGGAGGGCCGAGGGATCGGCCTCCTCAACAAGCTGCGCGCCTACAAGCTGCAGGAGGAGGGCGCCGACACCGTCGAGGCCAACCTCAAGCTCGGCCTGCCCGCCGACCTGCGCGACTACGGGATCGGCGCCCAGATCCTCGGCGACCTCGGTCTGACCAGCATCCGCATCCTCACCAACAACCCGAAAAAGATCATCGGGCTGGAGGGCTACGGGCTCTCGGTCAGCGAGCAGGTGCCGATCGAATCCGTCCCCAACACCCACAACGAGGCCTACCTGCGCGCCAAGCGCGACAAGATGGGCCACTCGCTGCACCACCAGGGACTCGCCCTCGACGAGGAGATGATCCACGACGAGTCCGAACGCGACGCCGCGGAGGCGAAGGACGGCAATGGCTGAGGCGGGGGCGTTCCTTGAGCAGTTCAGCGACGAGGAGAAGGCGAAGCTGGAGAAGCTCCAGTTCGCGGTCGTCGTCGGCCGCTTCTACGAGGACCTGGCGCTGCGCCTGCTCGACGGCGCCGACCACGGGTTCCAGATGGCCGGCGTGCCGATCGGCAACGTCACCCACCAATCGGTCCCGGGCGCCTACGAGCTCCCCTTCGCCGCGAAAGAAATCATCGACGGCGTCCGCCGCGACAACGCCAAACACAACGGCGGCCTCGAGATCGGCGGGGTCGCCTGCCTCGGCGTCGTCATCCGCGGCGAGACCGACCACTACGACTTCGTCTGCGCCGAGTCGGCGAGGGGCATCCAAGACGTCCAGCTCGCGACCGGAGTCCCCTGCGCCTTCGGTGTCATCACCTGCGACAACATGGAGCAGGCCCTCGCCCGGGCCGGAGGCGACAAGCGCGACCAGGGCCGCAACGCCGCCCTAACCGTCGCCCGCATGGCTCTCCTGAAGCGGGCAGTGGGCGGCTAGCCCTCCGGGCGCCTGCACCCTGTACCATCCCGCGACCGATGGCCAAGGTATGTCACAGCTGCGGCAAGGGACCAGCGTTCGGCCAGTCCCGAAGCCACTCGATGGTCGCCACCAAGCGCCGCTTCGACCCGAACCTGCAAAAGGTGCGGATCCAAGAGAACGGCCGCCCCCTTCGCGCCTACGTATGCACGAGGTGTCTGAAGGCGGGCAAGGTTACGAAGGCCGCCTAGCTCTCCAAGCGCCCAAAGGGCGCGAGAAAGCAGCGGGGTAGGGGGAGAGGTCGAGGCCCCTGTCGACTTTGTGGACGCATGGGCCACAAAGTCGACACCACCGATCACCGCATCGACGAAATCGCCTCCTGGCAGCACGGCGTGGTGACGCTGCGCCAGCTCGAAGAGGTGGGTTTAAGCCGCTACGGGGTTGCGAAGCGTGCGAAGGCCGGCCGACTTCACCGCATCCACCGCGGCGTCTACGCCGTTGGCCACCGGGGTTTGAGCCTCGACGGACGCTTCATGGCGGCGGTCCTCACCTGCGGCACCGGCGCCGTCATCAGCCACATATCCGCCGCAATCCTCTGGGAGCTCTTGCGCCCCATCGACGGCCCCGTCCATATCTCCGTCCCCTCCACCTCGGGCCGCTCCCGCCGCTCCGGCATCCACCTCCACCGGTGCTCCTCCCTCAATCCGCGCCCGGAGCCTTCCCCGTCGCCCTCCTACTCGCAGCAAGAAGGAGGGCGAGGGGGAAGGCTCTTGACCACCCACCGCCACAACATCCCCGTCACGAGCGTCGCTCGCACCCTCGAAGATCTCTGCGGTTCACCGCTCCTCGAACCGCACCTGATCCGCCGCGCCACCCGCCAGGCCGAGATCAAGGGCTACCGCCTCGAGCACCTCCTCACCGACCGCACCCGCTCAGACCTCGAGACGCTTTTCCTCGACATCGTCCACCGCTACCACCTTCCCCTCCCAGAGGTCAACGTGAAACTCGGCCGCTGGACCGTCGACTTCCTCTGGCGAGATGCGCGCCTCGTAGTCGAGACCGACTTCTGGGGCTACCACCGCGGCTCGATCGCCTTCGAGGACGACCACGCTCGCGACCTCGACCTCCGCAGCGCCGGCTACGCCGTCCTCCGCTACGACGACACGCAACTGGAGAGCGAGCCCGCCCGCGTCGCCGAAGACGTCACCCGCGCCCTCAGCCGGGCCGGCGTCGCCTAACCGTCGGACTCAGCCGCAGCGACCACCGGATGCTCGCCCGTCGGCGACGGGTCGCCCTCCTCGGGCTCCACATGCAGCTTCGGCAGGATCCGGTCGAGCCAATCTGGGAACCACCAGGCCCTCTCGCCGAGGAGCTGCATGATCGCCGGGACGAGGACCGAGCGGATGATCACGGCGTCGATGAAGACCGCCGAGGCGAGGCCGAGGCCGAAGAGTTTGATGATCCGGTCTTCGCCAATGGCGAGCGAGAGGAAGACCGTAACCATGATCGCCGCCGCGGCGGTGATCACCCGGCCGGTCAGGGCGAGGCCGCGGGTGACCGCCTCGGAGGCGTCTCTGTTGTGCTCCCACTCCTCGTGGATCCGGGACATCAGGAAGACCTCGTAGTCCATCGAGAGCCCGAAGACGATCGAGAACAGGAAGATCGGAAGGAACGAGATGATCGGGCCGGTGCTGTCGACGCCGATCAGGCTCGCGCCCCAGCCCCATTGGAAGACCGCCACAACCAGGCCGAAGGCGGCGCCGATCGAGAGCAGATTCATCGCCATCGCCTTCAGTGGAACCAGAATCGAGCGGAAGACGATCATCAGCAGCAGGGCCGAGAGCAGGACGACGACGCCGATGAAGAGCGGCAGCTTTTCGGTGATCGCCTCGCCGAAGTCCTCGAAGATCGCATTGATGCCGCCGACGTGGAGTTGCGTGCCGGTCCGCGCCTCGATCGGCGGGATCACATCCGAGCGGATGCGATCGAGCAGCTCGGTCGTGTCCTTGCTCTGTGGCGAGGTGGTCGGATAAACCTGGAACACGGCGGCGTTCTTCGCCGGGCTGAGGACGACCGGGGTGGTTCCGGCAACGCCCGCTTCTTCTTGCAGCTCCCTGCGGAGCTCAACCATGCCGGTGTTGTCGCCCTTTTCCGGCAGAGCCGCCGCGATCACCAGCGGGCCGTTGAACCCTGGCCCGAAACCTTCGGCAAGTAGATCGTAGGCCTGGCGCGTGGTTTTACCGGCCGGTTCGGTGCCGGCGTCGTTGGTGCCGAGGCGGAGCGACAGGGCGGGAATGCACAGCGCGATCAGGAGCCCGCCGGAGAGCAGCGCGGCCGTCCAGGGCCGTCGCTGGATGCGACTGCTCCAGCGCTGCCACCAACTGCCTTCGTCGACGCTCCGTTTGCCCCGACCCAGGCCGGGAATTCGCAGGCGGTCGACCCGCCGGCCGACGATCGTCAGCAGCGCCGGCAGCAGCGTCAGGGCGCTGATCATCGTGAAGAGAACCGCAACCGACGCGGCCATCGCCACCCCATAGAGGAAGCTGAGCCCGAGCAGCATCATCCCCAGCAAGGCGATGATCACCGTGATGCCGGCGAAGAGAACGGCGCGCCCGGCGGTGTCGATGGCAGCGATCGTCGCATCGCGCGGTTCCATTCCCTCCGCCAGCCCGTTGCGGAAGCGAGTGAGGATGAAGAGGGCATAGTCGATGCCGACGCCGAGGCCGATCATGGTTGCCAGGAACGGCGCGAAGTCGGCGGTCGGAAAGACGTGGGTCCCGAGCGTGATCAGGCTGATGCCGACGCCTAGGGCGAAGAGGGCGGTGAGGATCGGCAGCCCCATTGCCACCACCGAGCCGAAGGTAAGGAGGAGGACGATGATCGCCGCGGCGAGTCCAACCAGGAAGGAGATGTCTTCCCCTTCTTCCGCCTGGGCTTCCGCGATCGGCTGGCCGCCGAGCTCGACCTGCAGGCCGTCCCCGGCGGCGCCTTGCGCGATCGAGACGATCTCCTTGACGTCGTCTTCGTCGAGCTTGTCGCCGGTGACGTCAAATTGGACGGTCGCGTAGGCGATCTTGCCGTCCTCGCTGACCGCGGCTGCGCCATTCCCCTGGTAGGGGCTGGCGACTTCGCTGACGTGGGGAAATCCTCCGACTTTCGCGAAGACGCCTTCCATCTTCCGCTCCACTGCCGGGGATTCCACTCCCTGGTCGGCCTGGAAGACGATCTGTGCGGCTTCTCCCGACTGCGCGGGGAAGCGCTCTTCGAGCAGATCGAGGGCCTGCTTCGAGTCGGAGTCCGGAAGCTGGAATTCTTCGCTGAAGTCGGCGCCGACCGAGCCGGAGATCATCCCGATTCCGACGAGGGCGACGATCCAGCCGATGATCACCGTCTTGCGGTGGCCGGTGGTCCAGGTGGCAAAGCGTCTCATTGGCGCGGGCACCGTACCAATGCGGGAGGCGGTCCGTACGGACAATCCTCACGTCGCGGCCGGGGACTAGATTCCCACTAGATGCCCGAACCCCAGATCGCCCGCTTCCGGCGGGTAATCAGCAGTGCCTACGCCTCTTTGGAGGCGCGCCGCCAGGAGGTCAACGACCTCAACGTCTTCCCGGTCGCCGACGGCGACACCGGCGACAACATGGCGATGACGCTGCGCGCCGTGATGGAAGAGCTCGACCACCTCGACGGCCAGTCGGTCGACGAGGTCGGCCGCACCGAGCTGGTCCAGGCGCTGGCGCGCGCCGCGCTGATGGGCGCCCGCGGCAACTCCGGCGTCATCCTCAGCCAGATCGTCCGCGGCGCCGCCGAGGAGTTGGCCAGCCGCCCCGGCGAGCTGATCGACCCTACCCTCGTCGCCGCCGCCTTCGCCCGCGCCGCCGACGCCGCCTACGACTCGGTCCGCGACCCGGCCGAGGGGACGATGCTGACCGTCTTCCGCGAGATGGCCCACTCGCTCTCGCGGCAGCTCGCCCACCTCGAGCAGGACAAGCAGCGGCTCGGCAGCGACGCCCCCGAAGAGGTGCAGGACGCCGTCCTCGCCGAGGTCCTCGAACGGGCGATCGAAGACGGCGAGCGGGCCGTCGCCCGCACCCCCGAGCAGCTCGAGGTGCTGCGCGAGTCCGGCGTCGTCGACGCCGGCGGCCACGGCCTCGTCCTCATCCTCGCCGGCGTCGTCGCCGCCCTCCGCGGCGACGGCGAGGAGCCCGAGGTCCAGCACTACGAGCCGCCACGGCGCAGCCTGCCCAACCATGAGGACAGCCGCTACCGCTACTGCACCAACTTCATCGTCTCCGGACGCGGCCTCGGAAACCGCGAGTACCTGCCGCGGCTGGAGAGGCTCGGCGACTCCGTCCTCGTCGTCGGTGACGACGTCACTCTCAAGGTCCACGTCCACACCGACGAGCCCGAGGCCGCGGTCTCGGTCTTCGACGGCGTCGGCGAGGTGACCAACCTCGACGTCGCCGACATGCGCGAGCAGATGGCCGAACGCGACGCCCGGCTCGGCGGCCGCACCGGCGTCGTCGCGGTCGCCGCCGGCGACGGGATGCTGCGCCTCTTCGGCGAGCTCGGCGCCCACGTCGTCCCCGGCGGCGAGACGCTCAACCCCTCGACCTACGAGCTCCTCGCCGGCATCCACAGCGTCGCCGCCGAGGAGGTCCTCGTCCTGCCCAGCTCCTCGAACGTGATCATGGCCGCCGAGCGCGCCTGCGAGCTCTCCGAGAAGCCGGCGCGGGTGGTCCCGGCGACATCGCAGCAGGCGAGCCTGCTGGCGCTGGTCGAGCTCGACCCCCAGGCCTCGCTGGACGAAAACGCCGACCGACTGGAGGAGGCGTTGGACGGGGTCGGCACCGGCGGCATCGCCCCGGCCGCCCGCGACGACGCCCAAGGCCGCTTCCGCAAGGGCGACGCCGTCGGCTTCGTCGACGGCGGGATCGTCGCCTGGGGCGGCGCCGGCTCGACCCTGACCCAGACCCTCCAGCACCTCGCCGAGGGGGCGGAGATCGTCACCGTGATCGCCGGCGAGGGAGCGCCGATCCCCCTCGGGGAGATCGACACCCACGTCCCCGACGGAGTCGAGATCGAGACCCACGAGGGGGGACAGCCGAGCTGGTGGTGGCTGCTGGCCGCCCAGTAGTGCGGTCCTTTGCCGGCGCCCGGGAGCTGGGACGCGGCGACCTGCTCGACGCCCCCGTCCACTGGCCCCGGCCGAGCGTGCTGGAGCAGGGGCTGGGCGCGCTGAAGGGGGTCGGTCCGAAGACGGCCGAAGCGGCTGCGGAAGCGGGCATCCGCACCGTCGGCGACCTCCTCTTCCACGTTCCCCGCCGCCACCGCGACCTGCGCGTGCGCAAGCTGGGCGACCTGCAAGCGGGGGAGACGGCGACCGTCCTCGTCGAGGTCCAGGGACCACAGCCGCGACCCTTCCGCAAAGGCCGCCTGCGGATGGTCTCGGTCAAAGTCGGCGACGAGACCGGGCACGTCCGCGCCACTTGGTTCAACCAACCGTGGGTGGCGTCCAAGCTCCAGCCCGGGACCGAGCTGCTGATGACCGGGAAATACAGCGGGAAAGGGTTTGCGGTTCGGGAATGGGAGCTGGCGAGCTCTGGCCCGCGGGTCCTGTCGGAGGGTGAGGGGGGCGCTGCGGGCGAGGGCGTCCTCGACCCCCCTCACCCTCCGCCACCCGCGGGTGAGTCGGATTTGATGCCCGTTCATGCTGCGACCGAGAATCTGCGAGCGCAGCAGATCCGCGAGTGGGTCGCGCAGGTTGTTGGTTGGGCGCCAAACGCGATCGAGGGGATTCCGGCGAATTTGAGGGCGCGAAAAGGGCTCGCTGGCGTGGGCGATGCGCTTAGGGGAGTTCAGCTGCCGCGGTCGATCGAGGACGTTGAGGGGGCGCGGGATCGGTTGGGGTTCGAAGAGTTGTTCCTTCACCAGGCGCTGTTGGCGACCCGCAAGCGCACCCATCGCACGGCGCGGCCCGCGCCGCGCTTTGGCAAGCCCGGTGACCTCGTCGCCCGCTGGCTTGACTCGTTGCCGTTTGAGCCGACGGGAGATCAGCTGAAGGCTTTTGACGAGATCGAGGTTGATCTCGACTCCGGGGAGCCGATGCAGCGGCTTTTGATGGGCGAGGTCGGGTCGGGAAAGACGGTTGTGGCTGTCTACTCGATGCTGCGTGCGCTCGAAGCCGGCTACCAAGCGGCGCTGATGGCGCCTACGGAGACCTTGGCCGAGCAGCACGCGATCACCCTCGGCAAGCTGCTGGCGGAGGAGGCAACTCCGTTCGCGCTGCTGACCGGCTCGACCCCGGCGCCGCGCCGGCGCGAGGCTCTCGACCGTCTCGCCAGCAACGAGCTGGGCTTGCTCGTCGGGACCCACGCCTTGATCGAGCCCACCGTCGAGTTCGCCCGCCTCGGCCTCGTCGTCGTCGACGAGCAGCACCGCTTCGGCGTCTCCCAGCGCCGCGCCCTCGACGAGAAGGGGGTGGAGGGGATGGCACCGCACGTCCTCCACATGACCGCGACCCCGATCCCGCGGACGCTCTCGCTGACGGAATACGGCGACCTCGACACCACGGCCCTGCACGAGCTGCCGGCAGGGCGGAGGCCGATCAGCACCCACCTCGTCACCGAGGAGCAGCGGGGCGAAGCCTTCGAGTTCCTGCGGCGGCAGCTGCGCGAGGGCAGGCAGGCCTTCGTCGTCTGTCCCCTGGTCGGTGAATCGGAGAAAGTCGCCGGTAAAGCCGCCGCGGTCGAGGCCGACCGGCTGCGGGCCGGGGAGCTGCGCGGGTTCCAGGTCGGTCTCCTGCACGGGCAGATGCACTCGAACGAAAAGGCCGAGGCGATGCGCGCTTTCGCCGCGCGGGAGACCGACGTGCTGGTCTCGACGACGGTGATCGAGGTCGGAATCGACATCGCCAACGCGACGGTGATGGTGATCGAGGGGGCCGAGCGCTTCGGCGTCTCCCAGTTGCACCAGCTGCGCGGGCGGGTCGGTCGCGGCGAGCACCCGAGCCAGTGCTTGCTGTTCGCCGAAGAAGCGGGGGAGTTGGCGCAGAAGCGGTTGGGGGCCGTGGCCGGGGAGAGCGACGGCTTCAAGCTGGCCGAGATCGACCTCGAACTGCGCGGCGCCGGGGAGATCCTCGGCACCCGGCAGAGCGGGCTGCCCCGCTTCGCCGTCGCCAAGCTGCCGGAGGATGGGCCGCTGCTGATGGAGGCCCACCGCGAGGTGCTGGCACTGCTGTGCGAGCACGGCTCCCTCTCCGATCCCGCCCTCGGCCCCCTGCTCGAGGCCGCACATCGCCGCTTCGGAACCGGCGCGGCCGATCCGATTCCCTTATGAGTAGCCCTCTATGAGAGTCATCGCGGGAGATCTCAAAGGCCAGCGCCTCGTCGCCCCCAAGGGCTGGAAAGTCCGCCCGACTTCCGACCGCGTCCGCGAGGCGGTCTTCTCGATCCTCGGCGAGCGGGTGCGCGGCGCCCTCGTCCTCGACCTCTACTGCGGTACCGGCGCCCTCGCGATCGAGGCTCTCTCCCGCGGCGCCGAGCGCGCCGTCCTCGTCGACCGCGACACCCGTCCCGCCCTCGGCAACGTCCAGCGCCTCGGCCTCGACGAGCGCGTCGAGCTGGTCCGCGCCGACGCCGGCCGCTGGCTGGGAGAGGTTTCGTCTGCTTCGTTTGCGGGGAAATTCGACCTCATCTTTGTGGACGCCCCGTATAAACTCGCCGACCGCGTGGCCCAGGACCTCGACACCCACCTGCCGAAGCTGCTTGCCGCAGACGGCCGGGCCGTGGTCGAGAGCAGCGCCCGCCGGCCGCTGAAGCTCACCTCGCTGGAGCCGCTGCGCCAGCGCCGCTACGGCGCCGCCGACGTCACCGTCTACGGAGCCGCGCAGTGAGCGAGCAGAACGGGACCGTCGTCTGCCCGGGCAGCTACGACCCGGTCACCAACGGCCATATCGACATCATCACTCGGACTTCCAACGTCTTCGATCGCGTCGTCGTCGGCGTCGTCAACAACCCGGTGCGCAAGCAGAAGACGCTCTTCACCGCCGAAGAGCGCAAGGCGTTCATCGAAGAGGCGACCGCCGACCTCGCCAACGTCGAGGTGCAGATCTTCGCCAACCTGCTGGTCGAGTTCGCCCGCGAGAACGGCGCCAAGGCGATCGTCAAGGGCCTGCGGGCGATCTCCGACTTCGAGTATGAGTTCGAGATGGCGCAGTTGAACCGCAAGCTCGATCCGGGGATCGAGAGCATCTACGTGATCGCCTCCCCCCACTACAGCTTCCTCTCGTCCACCGGGGTGAAGGAGATGGCCACCTTCGGCGGCAACGTCTCCGACCTCGTTCCGGACGCCGTCGCGGCCGCGCTGGGGGACCGCCTGCACGACAGGTAGGCTGTCCCGACCAGTCCGTCCGC
>Ga0184624_10000014_pt1 | contig 44466 bp, 44 predicted proteins | sample PLM3_5_b1_FD_133157 | JGI IMG/M metagenome (GOLD analysis project Ga0184624, IMG submission 133157) | Groundwater sediment microbial communities from an aquifer in East River, Colorado, USA - PLM3_5_b1 | ecosystem: Environmental > Terrestrial > Soil > Riparian zone | place: USA: East River...
CGCGCTTGAAGGCGCGTGTCTGCCATCAGTTCATTAAGTCGTTCTGCAATTCCGTCAGGTGAAGGGGGCAGTCCCCAAGTAACATCGGCTTGGGAAAGGGGACTCCATCGGTGCTCCTGAACCCTTGTGCTAACGGCCGAAACGCAACCGTACAGCATGGCCTCAAGCATAACACAGGATGTCTGTCCGTCGAATCTTTGCCCACCAATAGAACCGCTAAGATCCACGCTGATATTGTGCCTACGATAAATCCCAGGCAGCTCGGCAGGTAATTGTGCTCCCCAATATTGGTGATCAGGTCGCCCACGGCCACGACGGCGACCAACATGGTCGAGGCCGATGCCATCTTTCCAACCCGCCCCCACTTTATTCCGCGCATTGTGGTACTCGATCCCGGCGTTGTACATATCGACAGGGTGCTCTATCTGTGGCAGTGCCTTAATGAAAGGATAGATGCCTTTCCACTTCTTCCATTGCGGCATCCAGCAAATAGATCCAGTCTTCTCTGGATGGTACAAAGCCGCTTGACTGACGTCCAACGGGGTGGGCAGAAACACGAAGTGTCCGGGCAGACGCGCCAGGGAGTCGTATTTGGATTGATAACATGTAAACATGTGTAGGCTCACCAAGTCCGATACTTGGCGATACCACGGGTAGTAGGTGTCCCACAGGTTGTCGTGGATCATCACCATAATCGGAAGCCCCGCCTCCGCGGCCTCCTGATACAACATCATCCACGACATATCCCCGGTATTGCTCTTGATATCGTGCGGGCATGGCAACATGAACATGACAACATCGTAGTCGCGCAAGAGCGTACGATATTGCCTCCTCGCCTCATCGCCACGGTACGGTAGTTGCTTAGCAGGTAAGCGGTAGTACCTGCTATTGACCATCGTAGGGGCCGTCTGGCTTAGGCTGCGTACCCTGCCGGCCTTACTGGCCCAAAAGTAATCGAACGTGCACCCGATAGCTTCTAGACCATACTGCAATCCTTCGACAATGCGGTTTATCCCACCGCGTTCGATGATTTCAAAGTCAATTACCAGGAATCTCATACGGGTAGTTTATCACCTACCGTGTTCTGGCTCAACTGCGCCGTTAGGTCATCGTTATCCTGAACCTGATACAGCAGGTAGTCAGCAGCGGCATCAATGCTATCGAGTACCACCAGGCTCATTGCCCGCCATGCTGCATAATCTCCAGCGCCGCCCGTGAGATCCACAGTGACAACAGGTTTACCCCAAGCATAAGCGGCCCCCACTTCATGAGCAGAATCAATGGATGGGTATGTCGGGTAGATGCAAGAAAGCACAAAGTCACAATCGTGGATAAGACGTAGGTTGCGAGGAATGTAAAAGCCAGCTCTGGCGGCACGATCCCCATCTCGAACAGAAACCGGGGGACGAGGATGTAGCCAAACCACGCGACCAAGCAGGTGATCAATGTCTTGACGAGGCCGACTATAATCCGCTGGAACTTTGATGGTGGACCACTTGGCTGCGATAGTTTCACGGATGATATCTTTGTATTTGGTTTCTAGTTCATCGCGCCAACCTACTTGCATAGTGCCCGATGTATACGGTCTGATGATCACTAGTCACTCCCGTTTTTTCTCTCATCGTCATCATCATCAAAGTTGAGTTCGAACCAGGACAGTATCATAAGGCTGCGCACCAGTATGTCGTACAGAGTACCCCTGAGTTTGTCTACGTCCCAGGTAAGGATGGCCCCACTGTCGCCAGCAGACTGCAAGCGATACAGCTTATCCTTGAGATCTACCAGGGACGTAACTGGTCCGTCTTTCTGCCATGCATCGCCGTACTGCTGGTTCTTCTGCTGTACCAGCGCATCGTACTTTACCAGTGCTGAAGCAAAGTCGAGGTTGAGCTCACCTAGCCATAACTGTGTCTCGTATGCCTCTTCCTCCGGGTTTAGCCCTAGTACATGCTCTGCGAACTGGTCAAGCAGCCAACCCTGTTTGATCTCAACACGAATCATATCTTCTGGTGTTGCCACGTATCACTCCACACAAAGCAATGGGGGTGGTTTCCCACCCCCACGCTTCCTCCGACCAAGGAGTTCCGCTTACGCCTCCTGCAAAGCCGCCACGCGCCGCCGCTCACGCTTGGGCATAACGCGATGGCAGGTTTCGCAGATGCTGTGGTGCTGAACGATGTTGCCGCCAACCCGCATCAGCCGCCGTACCAGGGAGGGATCCTCCAAGACCCTGCTGTAGTTGGAGGCCACGTAGGTCACGTGGTTAGCCAACTGATACAGGTTCTCCACAGGATGGTTGACCAGCCTGTTGCGGATCATGTCCCGTACAACGGGCGGGATGCCAAAGTCTTGCAGCATGGCCGCAAGCTCTTCGTCGGTATGCTGCCCGACCGCCACATCCTTCAGCGCCTTGAATCGATCAACCTCCGTCTCAACTTTGTTGAGGATGGTGGGCACGTTAGTGGTGATCCACTCTTTGTCGTCCGACTCATCTGCCCGCTTGGTGAAATGCATGACATTCTGGGTACTGGTCATGCCATTGGTGCACAGCAGGCGCTCCCAGTATCCCGAGAGGTCTAGACCGAGTCCGGTACCACCTGGGGCACTGTACCCGTATGGGCTAATGTACAACTGCACGCCGCTCGCTACGACGTCGTTGACCTTAGCTCCCTGGGCACCACCTTCGAGACGCTGGTAGTCGCGGCCACCCATGCTAATCTCTTTATCAGTGACCAATGAGATATACTGGCGGTCCTGAGTACCCCAGACTTTGTAGCCCTTGACATGCCGACGGCCACCCATTGCCCGCTCTGCCGTGCGCATGTAGTCTACGGGGTCACGCACTTCGACCCTGCCATCGATGATGGCCTGGATCTCACCATCACGGGTTAGCGCCTTTAGATTGCCCTGGCGCTCTCGGAATGCGTGATCCAACAGACCTACAACGTGCTCCTGCGCTGGTGTACCCATGAACTTGAGCATGCTGTTCGTCTGCAAGCCGCTAACTCGGAACAGCGTGTCCCATGCCCCTGGCCCAAGAGGCAACACGTCGTCCTTGTTACCGAACCGATACTGAACTTTGCCGTTTGTGCCCGTCTGCAATCCATAGCTGTCGTCTGGGGCAAACTGGCGTTCCTCAAGCCCACTGAAGGGTAGGAGCGTCTGCAGCGCCGTTTCACGATCAACCATTTGCGTCATTGTGTTATGCCACTGCTTTCTTCTGTTTGACTTCGGGGCGTAGTTTGGTGATCTTAACCACCTTCGTCCCGCACTTGGTGTGATTACCTTCGATCATGCCACGGTTGTTGGGTGTTACGCGGTACCTCCCTCGCAGGTTCTTGACCTTGACGCGGCACTTCATGCAATACCCATCGTATAGCTCTTGGCCTTCTTCGAGGACTGCCATTAGTTTCTCCCTGGGCTGCATGGGCCGACCTGTACATTATGGCACACCGGACGGTCCCCATGCAAACCCCTATAGATTACCTAGTCTGCTCTAACCGATCGAAAAAATCAGCGTCGACTGCCGAGTGGACGCTTGGTTGTTGTGGTCGTTGGACGAGAGGTGGTTTTCGTAGTCTTCCGTCGTGGCGCTTCGTCCTCTTCGTCCTCATCCTCCTCATCGTCTTCATCAGTATCTTCGTCCTCGTCCTCCTCTACGGCTGCGGCTTTGCTGGAGCGTCCGGCGGCAGCTTTGGTGCGGACTGGGCGCTCGTCTTCATCTTCGTCTTCTTCATCTTCCGATTCATCTTCTTCGCCCGATTCGTCTTCCTCATCCTCATCCTCGTCGGCCACAGGACGACGCTTGGTTGTTGTTTTGCCCTTGACTACCTTGCGAGGCGCTTCCTCTTCGTCCTCGTCCTCCTCGGTATCCTCAACATCTTCCACGTCCTCTTCATCATCGTCATCGATGGCGGACGTATGTGCTTTCAGCTTGCGGCTGCCGTAATACGCCTGGGCCTGCTGGTCCAGATACGCATTGATATCGATCTGCTTGGGGCGTTGGGTAAACGCTTCCTTCTCTTCGGCCTCGATATGGTACTTGGTATCAGTACCTTCACCCGTCCGAGTAATGCTGTAGTCGCGATCCATGATAGTTCCGCGACGCTCGAACTTGATGATGAGGTTCTCGACCATTGCACCAGTCAGCTTGAGAAGCCGGACCTGCTTGCTATCCCGGTCCCAGACATTGACATACCAGCGTTTACCTGGCCTGAAGTCGGCATCCAGCGTGCAGTCTTCGATGCACGGGACATACCCACCGTTGTTGCCGCCACCACCCTGAATGTAGTGTTCGCCATACTCCACCCACGGATTGCGGCGGTCGAACGGCTCGTGCAGAAAGCGAACGGTACGGGCTTCGCCTTCCTTGAATGTCAAACGCACATTTGGCGTCTGCTTGGCGGAGTCCTGCATGCTCCTGGCATCTGCGTGCGTTACGGTTCGCACCTTGATGCTCTTTGGCGCATCGTCCCCATTGCGTGAAAATGCACTGCTCTTAGTTGCCATATATCTCCTCACTTAGGCCAGTCCTGGCCCTACCACCAAAGTGTACTTGTCCCAGCTTTGCGGAGCAAGCTGCCACGTTCAGCTCTTATTCTGGGTGGCTCCTCCGTTACCTGTACCTGAACCAATACCAGCGACCTTGTGACGTACCGTCTGGACCTGTCTCTTCAAGACTACGTTGGTGTACCGTCTAGAGCGCATCTCTATAGCCGAAGTACGACGTTGTTTCGCCGCCACTACTATAGGATCTTTCTCTTCAGCAGCAGTACCCCACAAGACCCACATCACAGCTATCACACCCAGGATAACCATGACTACTTCCATGGGTCGTAGTCCGGTTCCACTAACGTAGTCCAGTGAATACGGTCACGCAGCAGCCTGCGCATTGCTGGCTCAGTGAGCTCATTGGGATCTTTCTTCCCAATGCTACGCCATTGTACAACAAATACACGCGGAATGCACTCTGCTAATTGCTGGCACATTTTCAGTTGTGCCACTTGACCAGCGGCGTCGTTGTCGCTGAACACAGTTACCTCATCGAACCTTTCGGCTAGTAAAGCTAGCTGTTCGCGCGTTAGCCCGGTACCTAGCGTTGCTACTATGTTATCCAACCCATATTCGTATGCGCGGAGTGCATCTTTGGCACCTTCGACAATAATGCAAGAATCTCGGCGGGCAGGTATGTACGGCATTCCGTACAGGACATGGCGGCGATCAAAGTCTTTAGAGTAGAGATATCTTGGGTGTTGCCACGCATTGACGGCACGGCGGATAATACCGACCCACTTTCCATCTGCTCTAACTGGGATAACCGATCGCTTAGAGCTTCCGTCGTAGCCAAGGCGAAATCGGTCGACAGTTTCCCTAGAGAACCTACCGTATGGTAATCCATTGAACCACCACCATGATTTACCCTTCTGGTACCGCGATATATCGATTGCTTTGAATTTGTGTCGTGGAGGGTTAAGGATTGTGTCAAGCTGGGCCAACCCACGGTTACGCATGCTTACTATATCTAATGGGCTGCCGTACTCGCTGACAACGTCTATGGCATCACGGTAAGTGGTGCCCTGCGTTAGCATTACCAGACGGGGCAGGTTACCCCGTTCTCCACAGACCCAACAATGCCAGAGACCAGTTACGGTATTGATCTCCAGGTTGGGTGCGCCCGTTTCGCCGTGGAAGATGCACAGCGCCACGAACTCCTGCTGTATAACTTCGCCTTCTATCTTGAGTCTATCAAGTACCTGTGGTACATTGATCTCAAGGTCGTCAATATCATGGAACACGGGTATTTGGTCTTGACTGTGGGGTAGACTGATAGTTTACAGGGGGAGTAGGTCTGTTTCCCGCAGCCATCACAGTCAGGTATGCAGCCAAACAGAACACCGCTACGATAAGCACACCTACAACTAGCTCGCGCCAGTTAATCTTCGGACTCTTCGGTGTTGCGTCCCCGGCGTGCCCTGGTACCCTCGAGCTCTTGGATGACTCCATTGTCAATGTCCAGTTCGAACTTGATTGTATCTCCTGTACGACCCCGCCTGTTCTTCTTCACAACCATCTTCAGGTCGCCCGCCCTGTATCGAAGGGACAACACCTGGTCGCTATCTGCGCCCAGAGCATCCGTCAATGAGATATGGTCTAGCTCTGGCGCATCTTGTGCATCTACGCCCTTGCGGTTCGCTTGTGCATTTAGCACAAACGGGATGTCAAATTGGCGGGCGATATTGTGCTTCGCCATACGGCTTGTCTGGACTGCCTGAATCCAGTTGTCTCCGCCCCGCACCACGTCGTTGCCCACACCCAACCCGAAGTAATCGAAGAACGCAATGTCCGGCCTGTGCTGCTCGCACTTAGCTACCATCGTAGCCATCGAGAACCCACCCTGCGCATTGGGGGTGATAAAGCCAGACTTCAGGTGTTTCTTGGCTCTGATGAGAAACCGCCTGTACTTGGGCAGGTCTACGGCACCCATCATCATACCCATGTTGCTGAAGCGGTCCTTGAACTCGTCTTGCATACTGGACGCCAGCATGTTGTTCATCAAGGTCTGCACCCGCATACCAATCTGGGCTGGCGACATCTCCAGGCTGGCATACAAAACCTTTGCACCTTCGATAGATGCTTTGGTTGCGAAGAACAGAGACATCCACGTTTTGAACTCGCCCTGGCGGGCCACGATGGTAATCAAGTCTGGGGCCTGCATCCCACCCGTGAATTTATCCAGGGTTGGTATACCAAACGGGTACCCAATGGAATGCCCCGATTCAATCTGATCGTGGGCACGCTTCACGTGGTTGTACGTGTGCTGCCAGTTATTGACCAGATCGACATCCTCGCCCTTGGCGTATAACTGAAGAATTTGTCGGATATCGCCTTCGAGTTCGGTCGCAAGCTGCGTTGGCTCGACACGGCCCAGACGTCGCATGGCACGCTCGAACATCTTTCCCAAGTCATACTCTGCCTTGGTGCGCTGCGCCTGTTGCACCAGCAACGGCATCTCTTCCGGGTCTGTGGTATAGACTCTGAAATTAGGAAAGCGCGCTTTGAATGTTTCTTTGCTTGCTGTCCTATGTTCCTGAAGCCATAGCCACTCAGCCTTTCGCCGCATAAACACGGTATCGGTTGCACCATGTCTAGATGCAGTGCCTACGCCATGTCCAGGCCCGCGACTGTGTCGCACAATCGCACTAATAAGCAAGTCCTCGTTTGTCGCCACTACGTACCCCACATTAGGTCTTTTTGCTGCACCCCACAGTATACCAGTCCCAAACCTGGGATGCCAGCCACTAGCGACGGACTTCCGAGTACAATTCCCAATTATCTTTCATATTCTGAAACATGACCTTATGCAGTCTCTCTTGTCGTTGTTTTTCCATCCGAGCTTGATGCTCTGGAGTACGCGATACATCCCACAGATGCTGCATGTACACTCGGTTCATCTCCCGAGAACGCTCGAGCATCTTTTGCTTGCACCAAGGAAAGACCCAATCGTCATGGTAATCATCCCACAGATCCTCATCATCTTCCCAATGTTGCCGCACCTGTTCATAAAGGGTACTGTGGTAGAGCGAATTGAGACCCTGAGGTTTGAAGCGTATGATACTGAAAGCAATCTGCAGGTATCGCTTTACAGACTTAGAACTGCCAAGACGCTTCATCAACGATCTGGCTGTGCCACAGCAGATAGACCAGTCTACCTCTGGCATTTCGCCAAATCTTGTATGGTACAGCCAACGATAATAACAAACGATGTCTGTGGGTCCCCACTTACTCACCTGGTCCCATTTCTCACGAAACTTTTTCATGGGGCCGTCACGGTTTACCCGCCGTGACTGAGGAAGAGGTAGAGAACCTTCATCATTCGCTACACGTATACGCGCACTCCCAAACACGCCCTCGCGCTTGCTCGTTTTATTACCCCTACCTAAAGGTAGGGGGAGGGGGTTATTATGGCTAGAAAGATTGTCCCTAGGAGACAAGACTTTGTATTTCGTTGGTCGGTGCCCGGCCCCTTTAAGAAGCTCTGCCAGGTAACCCATGCTGACCATATTGCTCAGTATCTTCTGGGCATACGGCTGTGACCATCCGAAAACCTCTGCTATCCGGCTGTTACTGCACCGGATAACTCCAGACTGGCTGCTGTTTTCCTTCAGCCATACCAGCACGAGACGTTGGTTCTTAGTCATAGACCAGAGACCCGCTTACCCTCTTTTTGCACAACCCCACAGTATAGCAGTTACGACGTTCCTAGCCATATCAAAACAAAGTAGATTAGACGTCTAAGTTATAGATTGCTACGGGACATTTGGTTTGCTACAATAAAAGGTACACCAATGGCCAGACAATCTAGGCAAATCATCCATGCGACGGTTGGGGGAAGACTGTTCGTCCCAAGAGACGAGATACCGCGACCATTATACCAGACACTCATGTCGCACCTAACGTGGGAGAATCCCGAATACAAAGACCGCGTTTTTAGACAACTGAGCACCAGCACATACAACAAGAGTTCAGGTACATGGAATGAACTCCCGCGATACATATATGGGATCGAGACAAGTGAAGACGGGTCTGGATACTACATCGCGAGAGAGTTTGTTCCCGAGTTTGAGAAGCTGTGCAATGAGCTAGAGATTGACGTAGAGTGGGAAGACCTGCGTGTTACGTTCGATCCCAAGCCACTACCCCATGACATAGAATTATGGGAACCGCAGAAACCTGCGGTTCGGGACCTATTGCATGATGACTATGGACATCAGGGTGTACTCGAGGCACCATGCGGTTCTGGGAAAACGGTCATGCTGCTATATGTCGTTGCGGAGCTTGGACAGCCCACAATCATTCTGGCTCATACAGATGATCTTCTCAAGCAATGGCAAGATTATTGCCGCGATCTTCTTGGCTATGAACCCGGACTTATCCAAGGGGATGTCTACGATATAAAGCAAATCACGCTGGCTAGTGTAATGACGCTGGCGCGTAGAGAGCTTACTCCTGAGTTTGTGAACATGTGGGGATGCATCATACTGGACGAAGCACACCACTGTCCCGCACAGTGCTTCCAAGAAGTGATGACGCAGTTTCCCGCGTACTACCGCTTTGGAGCCACGGCTACCCCCAGACGAGAAGACAATCTGCAAGGGCTTCTGTACGCCATCTGTGGGCCGGTAATAGCAAAGGTCGAGCGTAGGGCACTAAAGCGCGCAGGACTCATTGTAGACCCTGTCGTGATGGTCCACGACACAGGGTTCAACTACCCTTATACTAACATGCGCCAATGGCACAATATGGTGCGTTCTCTGATCAATGATAGACGAAGGAATGACCAGATCATCGAGAACATCATCGCAGACCACGACAGCGGCGACCACGTCCAACTTGTCCTATCTCAGCAAATCGACCACCTCGCACTCCTGGCAAGCACTCTCAGGTCGCGTCGGCCTGACATTTCCCAAGAGCTCCTTATCGCCGGAGGAACTAAAAAGGATAGCTATGGACGTGTCACACGCAATATTAGCCGTACAAAGAAAGAAAGGCAAGGGGCTATCTCAGCAGCTAGAGAAGGCACTTTGCGCGTTCTATTTGGAACAAAACTGGCAGATGAGGGATTGGATATCCCAAGGCTCGACAGACTCCACCTTGTGTTTCCCTCGCGGGCTCAAGGCAAGATTGCGCAGCAAGTTGGACGAATTCAACGTGTCCATCCCAGAAAGAGAGACGTTATCGTCCGCGATTACGTGGATGTCCCGAGGGTCCTCGTTAGCCAGTGGTACGAAAGAAGAAAAGCCTACGCAGAAATGGAGCTAGAGATTATACGTGAAAGTCAAGGATCGGGCCGAGCTACTAGGCTGGTTGCGTCTTAGGTTTACCCTGGACGAGAAGCGAAAGAAGCTTACTCGCAGTATAGACAACATCAACGCAGCAGTCATATCCTACTACGAAAGACGCAACCTTACAGACGTCGTAGACCCTGAAACTGGTACCAAGTGGCAAAAGCGGCAGGGTACTACGCAGATCTGGAACAACGAATCGCTGAAGGCATTGTTGAAGCGCAAGCGCATACCTGAGGAACTGGTGTTCACCATTGTTCCTACCGAGGTGCGCAGCGACGAGGCAATCTTCCAGCTTATGCGGGATGGTATACTAACCATCGAAGACATCGAAGGTGTCAGCACACTACAGACGCACAAGTCTTACATAGTTGGGTTGAAGAATGCCACGGGACACGACGATCAAGAAGATTAGCCCCATCGATATTGGGGATCGCATAGGCGTAAGCTTTGGGGTTACCCTCAACATGGGCGAGTATCAGAGCTTGCGCGTAGAGTCTTGGGCAGAAGGTACCAAGCGAGAAGGGGAAACATCTGCGGAAGCATATAAACGCCTGTTCGATGTAGTAGAGCGCGAGGCCAATAAGAGGGCAGGGGAATACAAGAAGCCATGATGATATTCCTCCTAGGTGTTCTGTGCGGTATAGGCATGACCGTGGGCCTGTACCTGTTCTTGGAGAAGATGTCTGGCCTGGAGCCCTGGGAGGATCCACTTCTACCTTCACAAGGACCTCCGCGCGAAGAAAAATAAAGCTTGCACCCCAGAACCGTCCGTGCTATAGTGCTTTTGTGCAGCAACCGATTATCAGGGAAATCGGACTTCCCAATCTATTGTGGTTGCTAAGGAGAATCGAAATGCCAACCAAAAAAGTTACGCCTGTCAAGGCGTCTCGCAAGCCCGTGGTCGAAGACGAGGATGAGGATGACGAAGAGGAAGAGGTAGTCGTAGTCTCGAGCAAGAAGAAGGCTGCTGCTCCTATCGCCAAGTCCAAGACCAACGGCGTTGCCAAGACCAACGGTGCTGTCAAGAAGACTGTCGCCAAGGCCGATGCTGAAGAAGGTTCCTACACCCCTAATGCCAACAGCATGAGAGACTTCATCATGCGGGCAATGAAGAGGGGTGGTACCTCGGCAGAGATCAAGAAGCGTGCCGCCGGCTTCGCCAGTAAGAAGGGTATCGAAGAGCTTTCAGACGCCAAGAACTACAAGAACTTCGATGTCGCTTTCTACGCCAAGTTCCTCAAGAGCAAGGGTTTCGACGTGGAGATCGACGAAGAGGCTGATAGCTACACGCTTTCTGGCTAACATCGTTCCGACTAGTTTCAAGCCCCGCTAGTGATTGCTAGCGGGGTTTTTGTTTGCTACACTTACGCTGGAGTTAGCAGGCGAGGGTGACTGTAGGTCTGCATACGGGGTGGGCCTACGGCGGTGAGGCGATTGGATTGTCGAGCGGCAGTTTAATCCAGTGGGTGGCGGTGTTGTCACAAACGTCGCAAGTAGCCTGCTAACTCTACTTTCAAGGGAAGGAGGGAGCATATGTCAAGTCCACAGGAGCCTCGGGATCCACGGGATCCTCGAGAGCCGGGTGAGAAGCCGGCGCAGCCGAGGCCAGGCGAGCAGCAGGAGCCAACAACTCCGCCTGCTGAGCCAAACCCGCCGACGCAGCCCCAACCCGCACCCAAGCCGTAGGTAAAAGAGACCCCCTGTGTAGGACATCCACAGGGGGTTTCTTTTTACGAGGATCCAATGATCAAGCGCACTATCCCTTGGTGGTTCTTGTTGGTCGGAGGAATGCTACTTGCACTCCTCGTCCCACTCATAACTACCGCTGTTGCGACACCAGCAAAAGCACACACCACTGACGAGGACGAAGAAACTTATTCAGCCTGCTACGAAGATTGGGATTACTACTGTCAGGCCACAAAAACTCCCTACCCTACAAAGACCAAAACAGCTACCCCTGAAACAACACCAACCTGGGTAGCACCGACAAGTACTCCTGGTCCTACCAACACGTCGGCTCCAACCAATACGCCAATCAACACGCCGACATCAATTCCGCCAACATCAACACCAGGATCGGGTGGCGGAGGAACACCAACTTCGGTCCCGCCAACTAACACACCGCCGCCATCAGGTCAGTTCGGAACTACACCGACTCCTGCTACGGCGACACCGATACCAACGGCTGCGGCCACTAACACTCCACCAGCCAACACGCCAGTGCCATGCCCAGACTGTGGGCCAGGTGGACAGAGTTTACCAACCCCGATCACAACCGCACCAACACCTACAGGAGGTGGAGGTTCGGGTGGTGGGTGCCCTGACTGCAATATAAATCCTGCCAGCAGCCCAGGTGGAGTACCTGGACAGTTTAGCGTTCCAGGCGGTACAGCAGGCGGAGAACAGCCTAGTGCTTCAAGCACAGGAGGCGGTGGAGGAAGTGGCGGATCAGGAGGTGGTTCTACTCTGAGTGAGTACTGCCACTACGAACCCGCCAACCAGATGTGGGAAATTCGCCGCAGCAATGACGTCCCCAAGGCCGTTGCTCAGGGTGGCGAGATGCCACTATTACCTCATATCTGTGACCAGCACTTGGCAACCGTAGTTCCGACCGCTACCATCGTCCCAACTGTGGTTCCCACAGTTACACCCACCCTCGTTCCCACTGTGGCTGCTACAACTACGCCAGAGGTACTGCCAGTCGTAATAGTCCAAGAAGCAGTGCCAGCAGTGGCTCCTCCAGCAATCCCAACAGCAACCCCGACACCAGAGGCAATCCCAGTAACAACACCAGCTCCAGCTCAAATTCCCTAAGTCAGAATCCCCTGCACGAATGGAGTATGCAGGGGATTCTTTTTGCCAAGAGAAAGACCCCCTACTCCGGTTGCTAGCGGCGGGCAAGCGCCGCAACCGTTTCAGGGGCCTACTCTCACCCGCCCGTGGCAAAACGGGTGATCTGGAAAACTACCGACTTGGTGGTGGGTCGGTATTCTTTTCTGGCCTTGTATTTCGAAACGTGGCTTCCCGTACCAGTGCTTCGGCTGGCTCAAGCAGATACTGTGAGAAGTCACGATAGTAATCGATATCCTTCTGCATCTGCTCTTCTCGACGTAGCATTTCCGCCTTTAGACTTTCTATCTGCACATCTTTAGAAGCGATCAAAGCCCTGGCTAGGAAAGAGATCGCTCCTGTAAGTATGCCCATGATGCCCCCAATCGCTGCCATTGTAGTGAGATTGAGGACAAAGGTTTCTTCCATATCACGGCCTGAATGGCAAGTCCAACGTTGGTAATGGCGGGCGCGGTGTAAACGTTGGCCTTGGTGTGAAAGTCGGACGTGGAGTGAATGTCGGACGTGGAGTGAATGTAGGGATTGGAGTACGTGTTGGCTCAGGCGGAGGCCTACCAGTTGAAGGTGGTTCAGTGGGTACCGGCGTTGGAGGCGGGACTGGAGTATTGGTAGGTCTCGGGGTGGGTTGTGGTGGGGGTACGGGGGTATTAGTGGGTATTGGTGGGGGAACAGGTGTAGACGTTGGTGGCGATGGTGGTACAGGTGTCGCAGTAGCTTGTGGCACTACTGGCACTGAAGTAGCTGTAGGTACCTCTGGAGCAACGCCAGACGTAGGTATGGAAGTAGGTACCACAGGAGCAGCCGTCGCCACTGGAACAGGAGTATTGGTAGGTTCTCCAGGGGCTACCGGCACAGATGTGTTGGTTGGAGCCGGAGTAGCTGTGGAGGCTGCACTGTTCCTCTGTTCCTCTTCCTCCTCGGGTAGGGGGGTGGGGGTAGGGGCTGCATTTGGCTGCAACCCTGCAACCGCAGGAGTCTCCGGCATCTCCTCTGGCTCACCCTCTACTATAGCTTGTTCAGGTTCCTCAACTGGCACCGGCGTTGGAGTATTGATAATCACCGTGGCTTGCGGCTTGACAGCAGGCTTGGGCAGAGGCTGACCAGCAGGTACCACCAGCGTAGCCACAACTACTGGAGTAGGTGTAGGCTCTGGCTCACCCGTTTCAGCATCTGTTACTATGGGGATCTCCCCTTGATCCTGAGTAACCGTTATTACCCTGTCGCCATCTTGATCATCAATATTGACGGCCAGAGAAATAGGTGTAGGAGCACCAGGAATTGGGGTACCTTCTGGGGTAGCCTGTGCAATGGCAATCTGAGCATCACCCTCGTCGTTCTGGTTCACCGTAACCTGAAATACTACAGGCGGCAGAGGGTTAGTCGTCGGAGCAAGGGTAGCTGTAGGTAATGGATCTGGCACAGCATCAGCTACCCTTACCGCTGTGATGTTGAGAAGTAGAATAGTGCCCGCTACTCCACCAACACCACAGACAAATAACCAAGCCCATGTTCCCAGAATGCCACGGATATTCTGCACGAGTCTAGGTCATTAGCCAGTCAGACCAGCCAGCACATAGCAAGCTAGACCAGCCCAACCAAGAGTGTGCCCGTAGGCATGATTCCAATCTGGTCGCCAAGACCAGGAAGACAATGCTGCAATCAACAGCAATATAAATGCTGCGACCTGTAGTAATTGATGTACCGCCACCTCAGTTACCTCCGTATCCAAATGGCCTGAAAGCTGTTGAAACGTTCGAACTCGATGCGACCCATCTCATTGCGGATAGGGTTCCACGAGGGATAGTTGGGCGCGCTGTTTGCTATCCAAATCTTATTACCGATGACCCCCCTCAAAGCAACGTAGTGGTACCACGCCGTACTGTTCAGCAGTCCAGTAGTTTGAGTAGCTATCTCATAGGCTCTGTCGAAGTTGAGCCATTCCTGGACAACGTTGCCTTCGCCAAAGAATCTTTCAAGTAGGCGAATAGCAGCTTGAGAATTACATAGGCCAGCACTAGAGCTAATACCGACACCAGGCCCACAGTACTCATTATACCCCAACTCGCCGACAACCCATTCTCTAGTACAGCCCGGATAGACACCTGTAGCTCTCAATACCCAGTCAATAGAACACGCACTACAGGTCCAATCTCGGACCTGTCTTGGCATGTCCATATCCCGATTCTCTTGGAAGACATCCCACCAAGTAACAGGATCTGGTAGTGGAGGTAGGAGCTTCTGGGTTGGTGGATAGAACGCAGCTACCGTCATACCCGTCTCACATTCAAGTCAAGCGGGGTGTCTGTATACTGCTTCATCAGGCATTGCTCCCACCCTCCAAATGGAACAAAGCCCTTGTTTACGTCTGGCGATCCATCATAGATGGACACCCATAACCCTCGGTCCGACCAGTAGTTACGATGAGACCAACCTAGTCTGTCGAAGACCCACTTCCCAGTGTACATGCCGCACTTCTTACCCATGTACTCGTCGCACAACTGGAAGTCGTTATCGACATCCGAAGGCAACAGATGCATGTCTTCGACATCTAGCCACAGATCAATGATTGGTATCCCCTCAAACAACTGAAGCCTGCGGTTAGTTACTGGAGCTTCTCCAGTACACCAGATGTACCCGTTGATCTCCCAGCCTTTCTCCTCTGCTTTCCTAAGCTGACGAGCAGTCAAAGTATGCCCATCCATGCCAGTTACGGCTTGGACTATGATACCAGAGAACCCCTTTGCACTCCATTCATCAAACCACTTGTCTGTCAGAACACCCTGATAATTAGACACATCTATCAGGTACTGTTCTCTGGGAGCTACAGGTGGTTTGGGAGGCAATACTTCTAGCCGCTTGCCAGGCGGATAGAAGAGACTAACAGAGGTAGGCACCGTTTTCAGGATCCCAATGTATAGTTACCCCGCTGGTAAAGCCTTGCTCCTTGGAGCCAGCTGGACCAGGCACATCTATTTCTGGGGTGCAAGGTACGCCAAGCGGGTTACCATTGTCACGTTCTTCTCGCCACTTGGTAGGGATGGCATTCGCATACACATAGTCTAGCTGCATGACAGAAGACCATATGACGTGGTCGATCTGGCCCATCAGTGTTCCTTCACACCATTTACTTGCAGAGGTATCGGAGCAACATATTGAGTTGTCTCCTGCTCGGTGATGATAATCTGGTTCAGTTCACTGTCAAACGTGACAGCAAAGTTGTCAGGTATCTTCTGGCCATCCTGATCTGCAATCATGGCAATCATGTCATGAACATTCCTCTCGGCAGACCTTGCTGCCTGAGTAGCTGCCCCAACCACAGCATTTGCTTCATCAGAGCGACCTATGCAGTAAGACAGATGTCTGGCTGTCTTGGGATTGAGTTTGAGAATAATTTGCATCTGACCTCCTACTTCGGGTAGCTATACTCGGGAACGAACTTGATCTGCGCAACGTTGTCCACCACGTTTCGGCCAAAGGATTCATTGGGTGCCTCGATATAGGCATCGAAGCCTACTCCCTGACCTGCACCCATGAACACCAGAGCACCTACCGCGAGCATGGTGTCAGCAGTGTTGTTGTCCGGTTTCAAACCAGCATTCCGACCTTCGAGCAACCCGTTGTTCGGACTACTAAGTCTTAGTCTCCCTCTGTTGCCGCTGTTATAGCCACTATCGTATCCAGTGATAGTAGCATACCAGTAGAGGAAATAGTGGCCTGTTACGGGAGCGTAGAACACCCCTACCTGGGTCCATAGGTTCTTCTGAACATTCTTGTTGGCGAAACCAACGTCATAGCTCCGGATACCTGGGGGCCTGTACGCAGCCTGAGCAGCAGCGTCGCCAGCGTTGTACTGATTCGTCCACACGTTGGGATCATTGTGTGCGGCATTGATCCAGTAATCTCTCTGGGCAACCATGTCGTTATAATAGCCGACATAGGCTTGGTAGAGAGCTTTGTAGGTAGAACCAGTATTCCAGGCTTCAGCAGGACCCCAATAGTAGTCCGCCTGTCCCTTCCAAAGTTCAGCAGTATTTTTCCAATAGACACCATTAGCTGGTTGCCCTGGATAGCTGTAAGGGAACCCTTGCGGATCTCTAGCAGCCCGCCACTCGATGCCCCACATTTCGCACCACTGCTGAGCAGTAGCGGACCATTGTTGTCCTGCTACCCACCCTGTAGGATGCTGAGCAGCTAGTCCATTGCCAGACTGTCCTGCAGAGTTGTCCCTAGCATTGGTCCACTCTGTACCCCACATACCGTTCCATTGGGTAGCTGTTACAGACCAGAGTTGCCCAGATACCCAACCTGTTGGATGCTGGTTTCCGCTTGGCTTACCAGGCTGACCAACAGATGTATCTCTAGCAGACGAATACTCGGTATTGAACATGGTCTGCCATTCGCTAGCAGTCTCAGACCAACGCTGCCCATTGGTCCATCCAGTAGGGTGGTTGCCCGTACTGAGATCGTTAGCTTGGCCGACCCAATAGCCAAGATTCTGGTATGTCATACCGCTCTCCACTGAATGCCATTGCTTTTGTAGGTAAAGGCTTCTGGGGCGACAATGACACCGTTCTGAACAGCGCCTGTAACCAGATTCGTAGAGCCACCTATGATAGTCGAACCTCCAGTGGCCGTGAGGTTCATCTGGCCTGCTTCGGCAGCAACAGTAATGGGGCGCTCATTGATGGTTGGGTCAGGCAGTACCACTGCTTGAGCAGATGCCAGATACCCAAAGAGATAGAGTTTACCTACCAACATCGCAGCAGTCACAGGGGTGACGTTGGTCCGCAATGTCGTGGTCTTAAACATACTCTCGGGATCGGTACCCGCACTTGGGTGCAGGTAGGCCAGGCACGTACCGCCTGAGGGGTTCTCCAGAGCAATCCCAAACGCTGCGCTGCTACCTAGTGCACTACCTGCCGCTATAACGCTAGCGTTCTGTGTCACGAGATATTGTAGACGGCTAATACCCGTGACCTTCGTCCGGACAAAGCCTTCCATTGCGACACGCCCGACAGCACCAGCCGCGATATTTGCCACTACAACCCCGACGGTAGGACCAACAGCATTGGCTACAGGCAGGATAAAGCCACGGTCAACATTGGGATCAAGCATCACCACGTCACCAGGAACTCTGGCTGCTCCGGTGTTGTTGACCAGGTCCTGGCTCAACCCACCTGTAAGCGTGATAGATCCAAAGCTCCAGTTGCCCGTGATAGTTTCATCAAAGTCGTAGAAGGTAGAGCGGTCACTCAACCCTGAATTGAATCTGGTGGTGTCCCGCACACCCGCGTTGGGTGTAGGGTCATCATCAGTTACTTCCGGAAGTAAGAATCCATGTCGCACAGTTGTTTGCATCTATCCAAACCTCAGATCTGCCCAAGATACGTTACCAAGATCCGCCCAGGTATTGTTCCACATATTGGTTGCATCGCCATGCCAGGTTACTTCACTGTAGATAATGGAGTACCCTAGGTGGGATGGCTTGATGCGTCTAACCATGAGATCGATGTTCGTTGCCACATTGGGCGGGAAACCCTTTGGTTTGAGGATGCGGATATCGAAGCTGTACCGTCTAAGGTCATTCCCTGGTAGATCGAACTTCTCAACGATTACCATCTCTTCAGCATACTGTTCAATCTGCTCTTTGATGTATGCTGGTGTAGGGGTAGCCGTTGACTTCATGCGAGTGATGATGCCAGCCCTGCGTTCTTCAAGGGTTAAGCCCGGATCGGCAGGCGCGCTGAACATCTCTTCCCACAGATTCATTGCTGCTTCGTTAGCTGTGCGCGCAAACCAGGCCGAGTGCATCGGTTCCAGGTTAGCAACTAGTCTTTGGTCTATGGCAGTTTGAATTTCGCTATCTACCATGAATCTGGTAAAGCGATCTACAGGGTCAAACTCAAACCCTATAGCCATCAGGAACTGCTGCATGAAGTCGTCTTCTTCCCAGTATGTGGGCAGATTCTCCATGAGAATCTGGCCCCAACCGTAAAAGTCTTTGTCTCTCATACAGCCGTAATCGTCCCCGCAATTGGTTTCTCGGTGCCAGTAACCGTGACGTTGTTGGTACTGAACGTCGATGCCCCTGACCTGCGGATACCGTAGCCAGAGGTGTACATGTCAAAAGTATCGATACCCTTGACATCTTCTAGAGCTGCCTGCTGCACACGATAGAACAACACAAAGCCTTCGTCGCCACCAACAGGCTGAGAGTTGAGAAATGCCCTAATGGCTTGTTTCACTTCATCCTGCACAGACGCCAGGCTAAAACCTTCCTCGACTGTCAAAGTAAAGCGAGCATCAACACCTGCCGCCACGGCTGCTTCTACGGTAACATGCGCCCCGATAGGTCTACGAGTTTGTATGTAATCATACACTTTGGAAACCGTAGCCGCATTGGGAATACTATTGTCAGAGTTGACAATGACTACCTTGACGGTACCGTAACCGTTCCATTCGGGCAGCACACTGACTGCTCCCAGGCTGGTGCCATCTGTTTCGCGTGCCCAGATCTGATAGTCTGTGTCGTTGCCGCCTGCTGAACGTTGTCGTACTGTCAGTAAGAAGCGGCTAAGGAACAGCCTATCAGACTCCCTGTTTACACCACCATCAGCAGCTACAGGGTTACTAACAGCGGTCACGAAAGCAACAGGTGTCGCAAGTCTATTGATGGCCCCTGCTAGAACATTACCTGATCTACCTGCGGCAGCAGCCTGAACAGCTACACCAGTGAAGAGTCTGTAAGTGGATGTAGTATCGGGAGCAGCACCAACATCCCAGTCAATAACAGACAGCGTATTGGCCGTATTGTTGATGACCTTTCGCCACTGTCCGGTACCTTTACCGAGAGTGAGCAGAACGTAGTAGTTCTTCCACTCATCTACGGCCCAGGTTTTGCCAGTATCAGTCAGGCTAGATTGAGTGCTGCTGGTTACCAGACCAGCTATAGGATCTCTCTGTACAACAGATGCTGTCTCAATACTGTTGTAGACGATAGGTCTATCGGTAGTGTTGGGTACCGCCGTAGTACTGAAGGTGATGGTGCTGGGAATGACAGTGCCGACAGCAGCTGTGATCTGCATTACTGTCTTGGAAAAGCTAGCTGGATTCCGCAGTATACCATGCTCTTCAGCACGAAGGTCTAGCAGTGCGCCGCCCATAAACTGCGCGAAACCTTGCGGAAACAGATCATCCAGACGCTTATAGATCCGCTCAAACTCGGGGGCCTGTGCAGCGGTCATATCCCAAGGAACTTGACCTTTACGCTTGTCGTATGGTAGCCCGTTGGGAGCAAACCCAATCCGGTCCATGATACGAGCCTGGATGATATCTGTAGTGTTGTTAGTCTGGAAGGGGCGGGTTGGGAGGTCGACGCTAATGCGGAATGCGTTGTCTATCTGCGCAATGTCCTCGCCACCATTATCTACCAGAACCGAGTAAAACCCGATTGGGATACTATTGGCTGGAACTTGCGCTCTCATGATCTCACTGGTGATAAGTGAGAAACCTGCCAGCGGGTATTCAACTGGAGGGTCCTCAGGACTCAACAACCTTGCGGTCGTGGTAGTAAGGAACCCAGTCCCAGTGATCTCCAGCGTTGTATCGGAGCCAACCTGGGTTAACGAAGGAGTCACTGAGTTGATTGTTGTCACCGAACAGTCCTTGCGAAGCTGAATTCTTTCTCGTGTCCCGAGATACTAATTACCCGGAACGACAAGTATAGCGTATCACCTGCCACTCGTGCAAAGAATTGATCAATCTGGCGGATGAGATCAATGTTGCCAAGAGCCTCCCGTACATATCGCTCCGAGATTGATTGAATTGCCAGGTCGCTCAGGTGTCGCCCAATAATGACCCAGAAGTCCGAACCAAACTCTTTATCATAGGCAGCATACATCAGACGCTCAGTAACTAGCGACTTGACGATCAACTGCTCCAAATCCATGGCAGGGTTAGCGAGAATAAACTCGTTAGAACCCGTGAACATAAACATCTGCCCATTGGGGTCATCCCACTTCAACTGTGGTGATACACCCCATACAGGTGCCGTGCTAGGATCTACAGCATCAACGACAAATGCTGGATCCTCAAATCTTGGAACAGTTGCCAGAGGCACTAGAGTGCTGGCTCCTCCGTAGCCAGAACTACTTCGTCAACAAGCTTGACGATGTTACGATCAATAACTGCCCATTGCATCGCAACCGTCTTACTCTTTAGGTATTCCCAGTCCGAGTCCTCAAGCTCTAGCACACCATTGCTGGCGTCGATAATATCGAGCAACCTGATACTCTTGCGCATTTCATCAATGTCCACCCCACGCTGAGGATCGAGTGGGCGCTGAACTACTTGTCGCAAGATTTCAGCCCACTCGAGCTCATTACCATCTAGTTTGATTTTGCGAAGCTTGATACGCTTCACCCTACATCCCCACAATCTGGCTGATAAATGTCAGGTCCACAGCATCCAGGGCGGTGTCCAGGTCCGTGATCGCACTCTTGAGCACAGCTTCCTGCTCCGGGCTGAAGTAGTACGGGGCAGCCTTCAGGTCAGTCACAGAAAAGAACTCATGGTCCTGGTTGATATGGATCTTTACAGCCAGGAAGTCCCGCAAGTGTGTACCGACCAACCCGTTGATCTCGACAGCACTCCGGGGTTGCGTACCTATTGTGTCTGGTGGTGTAGGTTCTACGGGTAGAGTCATCGTTTCTCCTTGAGTAACTGGATCTCAGCACGCAGGTCTCGTACTGCTTCCCACAGAATAGGAATCATGCCAACATAGTTCATGCCTTTGATTCCCCCAGGAGCATCGACCACCAACTCAGGAAAATCCGCAGCCCACTCATCCACGTCGAACCCGTAGCTGTACGGTTTGTCAGCTTTAGGCTCATGCCAGATGTAGTTACCAGGATGCTTGTCATCCCAATCGATATCCATCTGCTGGTACTTGATGGTCCTTCGTTCGCGGTTCCATAGTTGCCTGGTCTGTAGCGGTTGGATGTTCCGCTTGTGATCGGTCTGACTCCAGGTGACGAACGATCCGGTGGTTGAGTAGTAGACGCCGCCGTAGTAGTTAGCATGGACCGACAGCAGCACGCCGTTGGTCCCAACGTTGGTACCACCCATGCTCAGCGAGGGATTGTTATATCCGTCACCCAGAGTCAAGCGGTAGGCCACTGCACCTGCACTCCAGCCGCCGACCCTGAAGATGTTGTCGGTATCCAGGCCGAAGTACGTAGCATAGGAACCCGGACGGTGAAAGCAGATCATCGACGCGCCGCCACCGCTGTTAGGTTGGATTTGGATAGCCCCTAGACTCGATCCAGGGTCGGCAACACCCGCACTGCTCGGGGTGAAGAATGTTGTATATGCACTAAAGCTACCACCACCAGCAATCGACAGGTTGCCTCCAGTGGATGTTATGTTACCAGTGACCGAAAGGTTACCACCATTCGAAATCAGATTACCACTAACAGACAGGTTGCCACTCACGTCAACACTCATGACGGTAGCAAAAGCAGGAGGCACCGCTGCTGCTGCACTCGGCGCTGTATAGAACGACATCGCTCCAGGCAACATCTGGAGAGTGCTCGCAGCCCCTGTGGTGATACGCGTCCAGGCCGACCCATTCCACAACGCATTGGATGTGATCTGAGTGGTATTAGTGGACGCTAGCTGTGCTCCTCCAGTACTTACTGTGCTGGCAACGACGATGCCTGGGACGCTGCCCGCGACGCTGTAGATCTGGCCATTACTGCCGATATTCGCTGTTCCAGCCAGGTACAGGTCGCGCGGCCGGACGGAACTGCTAGCGCCGATGTCGAAAGCGTTGTCAGTCTCGGCCCACAGATCCCCGGTCGTGTGGATGCGCCACTTGGCGACGTTGCTCGCATAGAACTGCAACGTTGTGGCCGACTGCACCAGCGGGGTCGCCACCACTGGCGTGATGACGCCGGTGCCGACGTAGACATAGCGTGGTCTGCCTGAAGCTGATGCCCCAATGTCGTAGGTGTTGTCAGCTCCCGCGAGCAGATGGCCCGCCGTGCTGATCTGCCAGCGCTCTGTGCCCTGGATCCTCAGTGACAGACCCTTACTAACACCCGTGCCTGACTTGTTCGAGTCGAGATAACTTGCGGTCGCGTCGATGCCCGACAACAGGTAGGCCGAGTTGTTTACGTCTGAGGCGTGGTAGATACGATAGCCGCCACCGACACCAGTGCCCGCCGGTGTGACATTCAGCACTGATTCGCGGTTGGCCCAGGCATTGATGATAATCAGGGTGTCGGTGCCGCCGTCAATGTTCATCCGCGCCGTCATGCGCGAATTGGTACCCGTGGATTCCCACGAGTTGGCATAGAGGCGGCTGTTAGCGTACAGGTTATCAGCGCGAACAGCACCAGATGTGTAGATGTCGCGAGGCCTGCTCGCACCACTAGCACCGATGTCGTAGGTTGCATCGGGACTGAAGGTAAGGTGCTGCCCCAACGGTAGTGTGATTCCACCACCACCGCCAGCAGGAGTTATCCAAGCAAGATTGTAGTTTGTTGCATCAACCTTGCTGAGTACCTGACCAGCAGTACCTCCAGTGGGTACTGCCCCTGGACCTATGAAACTTGTGGCAGCATAGACAGTACGGGGTCTGGTAGCACCTGCTGCGCCAATGTCGTAAGTGTTATCTGTCGCGGCGAGCAGGTGTCCGCTGGCGGTGATATTGAACCTGGGTGTCCCGGCCGTCCCGAACTGCATGACATCAGTCGCGCTAGGGGTGATATAGACGCCGCCTGAGGAAGAGCCCAGGGTCAGCGTGTACGGACTCAGGCCTGCCGCGACAAAGCCCCCGACATACACCGCATTTGGCCGACTTGCGCCAGCCGCGCCAATGCTGTAGCTGTTGTCGTTAGCGAATAGTAGTGGCGAGATGACCTTGGGCATCAGCCGACAATCGTCGCCCGGATAGTGTTAGCTGTCTGGCTAAGCCCGAAGGTGATTGTCACATCGCCGTTGGCTGCGACCGAGATATCAGGCAGAACCATCTCCCCTGTGGCTTCAATCTGTGCCTGGACGACCAGACCGCGTGTGGCGCGAAGCAAGTGTGTTGCCTGGGGAATAGAGATTGTTGTTCCCGCACCGTGGGTGGCACTGGAGTAGTACCCTGCCGAAAGCAGACCAGACTCACGAGCCGCTTTGGCAGTAGTCTGACCTGTACCACCGTTGGCTAAGCCAATTGCTGTACCGTTCCAGGTGCCTGCCGTGACAGTCCCCAGAGTAGTGATAGACGTCTGACCAACATACGTAGCTGAAATGTCAATAGAGTCTGCCGCAACAGAGATACGGTTGGTCGTGCCGATTACGTCAAGCGTGTTGCCCGTCTTTGTCAGGCCCGCACCAGCAACGACTGAACCAGCACCCGAGAACTGTGCGAAAGTCAAACCCGTAGTGCCCAGGACAATCGGGTTATTAGTCGTCAATGTCCAGCCACTATCTGCGTTGACTGTACCTTCTTCAACGAAGGTATACATGCCAGACGTAACTTCAGCACTAATATCTGCGTCAGGCGTGCGAGTCAGACCTAAGCCAGCAACATTGAATATCCAGAGGCCATTCTCAGATGGTGTGGTCTGGTCTTTGAGCAATATCCGGTCGCCCAATACCATCGTCACGCCGTCGAGCGTCGTTGGAGCCGACGAGATACTGATATTGCCTGTGGATGCCAAACGGACTGATTGCTTTATATCTAAACCTTGAACAGTAGCATCTACGTAGTTCTTGGTCGCACCATCCTGTGGTGAAGCAGGATCCGCTAGACCTGTGATACGCTGACCATTGTGGGCTACTGGTCCTGTCGGTAAAGCGATCGCATCCAGAGTACGGTTGCCAGGCATTGCCTGTGTTGCACCTGAACCGAGCGTGCGCATGCTCGCGGTGCCTACCGCACCGTCCTTGTTAGCTGCGTTGACGTCAGCGTCGGTAATGACCCCCGCTGCAATCTGAGGGCTTGCAGCGGTACCTGTTAGATCACCCGCTAGCTGAATGATACCCTGTGTTGTAGTTGTAGCTGGCGGTGTCGCACCACCCACGCTAAAGACCGACTCGTTGCCTGCACTGTCCAGCCTGTAGAAGTTGCCGTCCGACTTGGGGTAGAACTTGAACGAGCCTGCGGGCGGATTGGCTGGCGTCGTGATCCCGGCGATCTGGGCGAAGTTACTCAGGTACAGACTGCGGACGCGCCTGACTGGCAGTGTGTTGCCGATGTCGATTGCAGCGTCGGTGTTCGGAGTCAAATGGCCGCCGTTGTAGTCGATGTACCAGCGGTCTGCGCCGTTGACGCCGAGCACCATGCTGCCGCCAGCAGCCCCGGCGATATATACGCCGGGAGATGCTTGACCAATCGTTACTGATGTCCCGGCACTACCTGCGACAATGCCAGAGGTGGCGTAAATCGAGCGAGGACGGTTGGCTGCAACAGCGCCGATATCATAAGTGGCGTCAGGGGTGAACAGTAAGTGTTGGCCGAGCGGAATCGTCAGCCCACGCCCAGATACCCAACCGATGTTGTCGCGCCAGTACAGCGTGTTGTCGGCAGTGTTGTAGTAAAGCTGGCCTGTGACAGGAGATGACGGAGCTGCGCCTAACTGGTGCGCTCGCAGGCTGCGCGCCTCATAGGTAGCGAAGTCAAGAGGAGCACCAAGCGTTGGCATCAGTTCAAATACGCCTTTCCTGAGGTGGCCGAACCAAACTTGATGGTTATGGCGTTGGAAGAGTCATAGTGGACATCAGGAATGATGACGGTGTTACCCGTATCGACCACTGTAACTGAAGGGAATCCATTCAGGGCATGTGTGACAGTCCATGTGGCTTGCGGCATCAACTGTGTGTAAATAAAGGATGATGCTGCTGGTGGTCCCGCCGTGCCGCTACCTATAGGGGTCTCTACGCCATTGGCATCCAGGACATAGTATTGCCCATCTGATTTGGGATAGAGGCGCATCTTCCCTGCTGGAGGGGTAGATGGTTGAGCAATCTGGGCTTGCTCAACGTAAGAAGGAGCTAGCAATGCACCAGGCAGCGTCAAAGGTGCCGCGAGCTCAATACCATCCCACGGTATATCCTGAAGCATCAGGTTGGCTACACGTTGTCGACTCATTACCTCACCGGAGTAAACTGGTCAGTAGAATCTTTCCATCCGGTAATGTCACCATCACCAGTGATGACAAATTCCGTATTATCCCATAATACTACAGGGTTTGCTCCACCCAAAGCAAAAGTAGATCCGTTCCAGACCACAATAACAGAATTGGAGATTGCCGAATGCGTAGTGGAGATACCATTAGCTCCGGCGCTAAGATTCCTGTACCTTCTGGGCGTCTGTGTGCTTACTGTCGCCTTACCCGCAACAGTAGACAGCGGTACTATAGTTATCCTGCGAGTTGGTTTCAGGGCTGTAGCGTCTGCCACACCCTTCGCCCATATCTGCCCAAGGAAATCTATAGCTATGATGGTCTTGATCCTGGTAATGCCAGTAGTTACGGTACCCGCCACACCCACTGATGTATTGGGGCTCGTCACAGTGCGTCCTACCCGAACTATGGCCGCACTTGTGCTGGTACCCCCACTATTACCAGACAGTAGTCTCCTACGCAGTATGGAGGTGCTCGCAGACGAACTACCTGCGGATACTGCGGTTATCTTACGCCTTCGACTAACACTAGCACTGGCTACAGTAAAGCTGTAGACATTCCCACGCATAAACGTGGAGCTGGTGGTAGGAGATCCTGAGGTTGCTGTACTGCCAACGACAGGGTTCGCATTAAGGACACGCCTGGCATTGATGTTCGCCGTAGTCGTGGTTGTACCCACGACTGGAGAAGGTACAAGCGCAACCCTGGTCTTCAATACCTGTGCACTCGTAGTGCTATTACCCGTAGATGTTCCTACGAGTCTGTGCTGTACAGATACTATGCCATTGGATACTGTACTTGCAGCACTGGAGGCAAGTAGCTGTCTCTTACGGCTCGCGATAGCTGTAGCACTGACAGAGCCACCATTGGATACTGCTAGTAGTGGGCGTCGTCTGGTTATAGACGTACCCGTAGCAGTAGATGTACCTGTAGCAGTAACTATCAGGTTGCGCTCGTGCTTGAAGATAACAGCTACAGTAGTGACACCTGCTGAAGTAGCAGTAAGTCTGCGCCATGCTGTAACAGAGACAGCTACAGTTGTCTTACCTGCACTATTAGCAAGCAGATCTCGGTAGACTGGTGCTCCAACTTTGGCTAGACTTCCAATAGCCTGGGTGCTTCCAGCACTGGAGGTAGTTGGAATTACTATTCTCTTGGCATTAGCAGTTGCGAGTGTAGCTGTAGAGCCTGCACTTGTTGCTACTACAGATCGGCGTCTAGTTACCGTAGCACTGGCTGTAGAGCTACCTGCACTGCTGATGTACAGCGAACCACTCTTCTGCAGATTACCAGACGCAACCGTGCTGCCTACCGATGTTGCTGTAAGAAGGCGCTTGGCTCTAACCTGTGCCCCTGCGGATGCTATACCAACTGTCAGACCATTGTAGGTCTTGCGATTAGCAATAGTAGCTGAGGCAGTTGTACTACCAGACGAAGCAACAGTCAGGAGTACTGCGCGCTTGATAGACCCTGTAGCAGATGCGGTGCTATTACTGGATGCAGTTAGGGATCTTCTAGCTACGATGGTGGATACAGTAGTGCTAGTGCTCGTCGCAGCAACAGTCAGACTTCTACGGCGAGATAAGGTTGCTGTCGAGCTAGCGACGCCAGCACTGACTGCAGTCAGAGATCTTTGACGTGTAGCTGTTGCTGTAGCAGTGCTAGCCCCAGATGCACTACCCGTTAGCTCACGGGTGATCGCGGATACACCAACCTGCCGACCAAGAGCAGTCTGGTACGCCTGGACCACGGTGTAGAGATCGGTTGCATTCTGGGCCGTCAGCCCCTCGCCAATAGAGGCGAAACCGAATGGGATGTCCGAGTACTCGCGGGCGTAGCCGTTCAATCCCCCGATGAGCACCGGGACATTCGGTAGCGCGTAGACCGCCGACGTGCTCGACCCGATCAGGACCCCGTTGCGGTAGCCCGCCTGATAACTTCCACTGGTCCGCGTGGCGATATACAGTCCGCTGCCATCCCCACCCGACCCACTCGCGGTATCGGTCGCAGCCATCGAGAAGTAGAACTCGCCGCTCGTGTAGTGCGAGATGATGTGGAACCGGCCCGTAGCGCCGTCCCAGTTGTAGTGACCCATGTCGCAGCGAGCTGCGTTACCCATAGTCGACAACGAGTAGAGCGACAGGTGGGTAGAATTGATATCGAGCGGCCCAGACGGAACAAAGTGTGTGTCGCCGCAGAAGAGCGTGGAGTCCGGGGCGGCGTTCGGCTTGTAGCCCAGGGCTGTCGAGTGTGTACCACCATTGAACGTCAGCCGGTAGGCCGCGTCGAGGTCACGCGGGTCTTTGAGGTTCCACTTGTGAAGAGCTGCCGTGCCGCCAACAAACGGGTAGATGGCAGCCATCTTGGTCCACAGGCCAGCTGTCTTGAGACCTATGACCAGGCCATCGAGTGTCTCACCATATGTAGCCGCATCCAGCCCACTAGCGGCAAGATAGGCGGCAGTGTCTGGGTCATATGGTGATGCGGGTATGCTACTGATCGTTGCGACTGCTGTCGCGATACCAGCAACACTGACAGATAAGCTACGCCGACGAGTAGCTGTCGCGACTGTTGACGCAATACCTGTTGACGTAGCAACAATGGGCTTGCGTCTGGTTGGCTGTCCTGTTTCAGCAGCTACACCAGCCGAAGATACTGTTGGCAGGATTCTCTTACGAGCAATACTAGCCGTAGTTGCAGCTACGCCAGGTATCGTAGTTGGGACTACTGGACGCTTCCTGGACGATGTTGCTGAAGCAGTTGCAACACCCGCACTGCTGGCATTCAGACTACGAAGACGGGATGCGGTTGCTGTCGAACCAGCTACACCGGCACTGGCGGCAACCAGAGGTCTTTTACGTGTAACCGTCGCCGCAACGCTGCTAGCCCCGGATGCGCTACCTGTTAGATTGCGAGTGGTCCCAGTGGATACACCACTCGCCTTAAAGGTCGCCATCGTGATGAAATGACCCTGCGGGCTGGTCAGGGTATGGACCGGCGTCGCAGCGGCTGCGGCAGTCTGGATCAGGTAGCTCGAGCAGGAGCCCAGGATGCTGCCGCCAGTGCCTGCGAAGCCCAGCGCCGCCGACCAGCCACTAGGCCCCCAGGTGCCGATCGTGGAGCTATTGTCGAACTGGTCAATGGCGATCAGCAGCTCGCCATCCTCGGTGGGGGTCAGCGTTGGGCCGCTCATGACATCGGTGTAGTCAATGGCTTGGCCGGTCTGGTCGAGCGGTGTCGCCACTGACCCGCTGAAGGCGTAGAACTGCGCCGAGGCGTAGATGTCAGTGCCGGTCAGGGTCAGGATGTGATTGGTGCCCACCGTCGGCACCGCCAAGTACGAGATGGCCGAGTTCCGATCCCCGCCATCGTTTTCCCTGGCCAGGACGTAGGTATTGCCCTTGTTGTCAGACAGCGTCGGTTTGTTTTGCGCCTGGCACCAGCAGACGACCAGCAGGTTCGCCCCGGTCGTATCAATTGCCGCCGTGCTAAAGGTGTCGTGACCCTGCCCCGAGATCGACGCCACCAGAGCGTAGCCCGGAGGAGGTGTTCCGGTAGTACCCTTGCTGATCGTGCCCGCAGCCGTGCTCGTACCAGATGCTGTACCTGTAAGATCCTTGTAGGTAGTCCCACCAGATGTGCCCTTGGTGATCGTACCAGAAGCCGTGCTCGTACCAACTGAAGTTCCTGTAAGACTACGTTTCGTCGTCAGTCCGCCACCACTAGGGACTGATTTGAAGAACGCGATCGTCGACCAGTTGGCGGGTGATCCAGGTAAGGTCCAGGTCGGATTTGCCGCCACTGCTGCTGTCTGGACCTGATATGACAGGTTTGACATCTGGCGACCGCCACCGTCCGCAACCGCTAGTGGCGTTGAGAAGCCGGCGCTGATTGTCACCGGAGTTGAGCTGCTGTCCTGGCCTCCCTCGGTCGTAACGACCAGCGCATTGGCAACGTCAGGAGTAATTGAGCCAGGTATCGACGTCGCCGACCCAGGGTTTGAGATGTGTGAGCTAGGCGAGCCAAGCGGACTGGCCGCTGCGTTACTATAGGCAGCGACGCAGAGAGCTGTGAAATTAGACGTGCCCGCAATGGTGAACGTATGCCCCGAACCGCCTGTCCCTGTGGCATAGTAGATAGCATTACCACGAGGGTTGCCGAACCCCGAGCCGTCGATATACTCGGCCTGAGAGTAAGTGAAGCCCTTAGAATCTGTCAGAGTCCAGGGGCCGTTGATCCCGCCAACGCCGATAACGAATAGGTTTGCACCTGTAGTGTCTAGCGCACTGGTCGTGAATCCATGGGACGTGCCAGGACATTCGGCGAGAGAAGCGATTAGAGCAATCGGTCCACCGCCCCCACTAGCCGAAGCTATAGCCTTACCCGCTGAAGTACCAATAAGGAACTTGGGCCGAAGCAGTAACCCGACACCTGACTTGCGATTGTTAGTAGCACTCAGGGTCGGAGCAAATGCGGGACACGTCACACCCGAACCAATCGGGTTAGTGTTGTTGTGCCCGAGCGAAACTGAGATGGTAGTGCTATTGGCCTGGGTCTTATCGACCGTCATGCCGCTAACAGCGTTCAGAGTAGCGGCTGAAGTCCAAGCATAGAGAAGGACCTCATAGTCACCAGCCGTAGCCGACACTGGTGCGCCAGTGACCATCGCAGTGTTGTTACCCGTACTGGTCGCACCCACAGGTGCGACGTCAAGTGAGACTGTTCTGCCAGCCTCGAAGTACGAGTTACACGCCCAAGCCCCGAGGGCTGAGACGTTCGTAAAGCTGAGTGTTAGTCCCGCGCTATATTGTGCGGTATAGACTGAACACGATTGCAACGTGCCCGCACTGCCTGTGTACTGTCTCGTCCAGCCAGTTGGAGCTGTTGGTCCTGTCGTAGCAGCCGTACCAATGACGACAACAAGATAGTCTCCTGTTGTCGTACTGGTCGGCAGCGTTATAGAAAACGACGCGCCCGAAGCAGCGGTGCCGCTAGTTGCAGTACGCGCCGAGATAGCCATTTCGGATTACCTGAGGAACTAGTAGTTTCAGTCCTCAGTAACGGTGATAGCCGAAGGGGCAAAACGCGGGATATCACCGACGCTCATCACCGTACTAGTACAGTCTCCCCAATACAATTGGTTACCCGAGCTAGCAGCGTCCATGATAGCCCAACCGACGACCGTATATGGGGTGCTGGTAACAGCCGGGAAAGCAACCTCGGCATTGTTGCTCATGCTGGAAGAAGTACGTGTCCAACCTGCTGCGGCGACAGCCTGTCGGGCATAAGCCGAACCAGCCACTTCAGTACCACCCGCAGAGTCAGACGGTACAACCGTGTAGAGTGCGACGTAAACAGTGGACAGAGCAGTCAGGGCAGGCGTTGCGCCACCCTTGAAGATGTGATCAAGAATGCGTGCTTCGAACGCATCGGTTTTGGAGCCAGCCATTAGTTCTCCTATGCTGGTGGTGGTGGAGGACCACCTGGGTCTAGAGTTGCCATGATAGTCTGGATGTATTCGCGCAGTTCGATATCCACTGCGGCTCCCTGCGCGGTTGCTGCCTCAGGTGGTGGTACTCCTCCTGGATCTAGGATTGCCATCATGTTTTGAACGTAAACACGTAGCTCTGAGTCTGCCCCGGACATAGTGGCGGCACCATAGGAGATTATAACACGTTCGCTCCCATTGAAGGGGTCTGTAAAAGTAACCGTGTTGCCACCTCCAGTTAGAGCATAGTCCCCATTGACATATGACTGAATAACGCCGCCTCTGGACACCATCAACAAGAGTGTCGCCTGGGTACTTAGGGTGACTACTGTAGCACCGTTAGCTGGGACAAACTCCTCATGTGCACCTGTAGTCGTAGCACCTGTTTCACCCATTGCCCCCTGCGGACCAGGAGAACCTTGAGGACCAGCCGGGCCAGTATCACCTTTAGGTCCAATTGGACCAGGCATACCTTCATAGCCGCGCTGTCCCTCTAGTCCTTGTGGACCAGTAGCACCAGGGTCACCCTTCAGGCCCGTTGGACCTGGATTACCCTGGGGTCCCGCAGGGCCAGTGACCCCGGGAGGGCCAGGAACAGTAGATCCAGGACCGACTGGACCTGCTGGACCGGGCGGGCCTGCTGGACCCTGCGGGCCTACAATGACGTCTTCGGCGATCTCTGAGTTATTTACAAAGACGTTATCGCCATTGACATTCGTGGTGCCACCGACAAGATTAATAGTGACAGCATGAGTTACGGGGTCCATTATAACTTCTAGCCCCGCAAAGTCACCGCCATCTCTATCTTTGTTTATACCGTATCTGGCTCGGTATATCTGCTCGTTGGTGGTACGAGTCTTGAACATGATTACCCACTTTCTCTTGGAAAGTGGGGCCATGACCACCGTATCACCCTTGGTGAGCATTAGATCTTCGGGCACCAGCAGGTCGCCCTTGTGCTCAGCAAAGATCATCGGCCCACCCAGAGAACTTTCGCCATCCATGGCTACAGTGATCTCTGGCAAACTACTGAGAACAATGCCTGTTCTCAGGACCAAACCCGTACCCGCTAGGGCATTGAGCTTGTCCTCGTTGTCTGCGATATTACGCAGAACATCGAGTAGTTTCTGGGGTCCATCAATAGTGGTCATGAGCCAATTGGGATCCTATTGATTACAGTTTGTTTCCAAGACGGCCACTGTGGTCCTGGGCATTCAGTATTGGACCCACCGGCTTCCTTATGGCCCTCAATGGTAAGCTTCTTGCCCAATTGCCTCTGAGCAAACCCGATAGCCTGCGCCATACCTGTTATCTGGGCATCGTTAGGAGCTACGTCGCCAGCATAACAGATACCGATGTAGTGTGTGTTCCGGCCTGGACCATTGCTGTGCCAAGGAGCTCTAGCGAGATCCCAAGCCATGACGACCTTACCATCTTGCTCTACGAAGAAGGTGTAAGCCAAGCCTGGGAATGGAACGTTAGCCCCTGTCTGGCCCCTGGCTGCCTCAGAAGTCTGGTACTGTGCTACCTGATAGGCTGATTGGCTAGCAGGGCCAGCCGTGTAGTGCAGGGTTATTCCAGAGATCCCGCTAAGCTCTCTAGCAGCGTAATCACCCTCGTGGTTGGTGGGTAGCTTGCCGCGCATATCTGTAGGCGTCCAGTTCGTGTTGGCCGTGTTCCCACCACTGGCAACCAGAGCACGAACTTCAGCCATCTTGGCGTCAAATGCAGATTGTGGTGTTCCTGCTCCAGCACCGTTCCAGTTAGGATATACGTGCCATTGTCTGAAACCTGCTTCGCCGCCACCAGCCCCAGACCACACCCCGAAAGCTGCCTTGGCGCTCATTCGGGGATTGACTAAGACGTCAGGACCACCATATCTCGGCCAGTGCACCGCATTGATCTGCCACAGGCTCACGTCATTGGTAGTATTGACTGCACCCATGTCACAGTTGCCGCATTCGTACAGACTGATGGTTACCATCTTGATGGCATCATCACCAGGCTTGAAACCTGCGGCTACAGCCAGCGCATAACGGTCTGGAATGGAGATTGAACCAGACATCTTGGTCCATTCCCGTCCTGCTGGTCCTGCGGCTGGTGTGGTAGGCCCAAAGAACCCACCATCGTTATCGCCGCTCTTCTGTTTTTGGGGCCTGGCTGCGTATGCTTCTGGCAGTGCATCTTCGATATTCACCGTCAGAGACATTGACGTCTCCTGGTCACTTACCATATGGCTACCAGACTTGACGAAGTATATCCCTACCAGACCAGTGATCTCATCCCTGATATGTACCTGGTCGCCAGCCCGCATGGTATTGACGTTGAAGGTTGTTATGGTGCCAGTGTTCTCAAACTTGCTCAGCTTGGCATACAGTTTCATACCCTGCTGCTCAGCATTAGCTTTATCGTTGCCAAGATCTAGAGCAGTTTCCCCAGGCATATGCAGATCTACAGACTCAACAAACATACCGTATTTGTTGATTTCTGCTACGTTGCCTGATTCGATAAGCTCCTGAGCTGGATACTGAAACTGTAAGGACGGTGCATCGCCCGTGCCGCCGCCACCAAAGAAGTCAGAGCTATTGCTAGATGAGCTGCCACCCTTGTAGACTCTAACAACGTTGGAGTAGTTCTCCATACTAAAGCTGTTCTGGCTAGAGAAGATATTCCCAGGGTTATTGTTCCAAGAGTCTGGACCAGGCTGGAAGTAGCCACGGTGAAAGTTCCAGACCCCAGAAGGATTGACCCTGGAAACCAGCTCAATCTTGCCATCTTTCTCTTGCAAGATGAAGCGTGCATCTTGGTTAATATCTCGGGTATAGGACAGCGTCGATACCCACATATCCCAGATAGTACGATTCATGAACGGCTCGCGCTCAAGAATCACACCTGTATCTTGTATGGTACCTAGCGGAATACCATAATAGGCAGCCGTCCTCTTGATGAACTGGCTAGCAGTTTCATTCTCCAGCATGACGGTGTCTTTGTTCCGCATGATGTACCACATGACGTTGTAGCCTGTGGCACGTAGCGTTCCACCGTCTTCACTACCAATGGTTGTCTGGGCAATGAAGATACGCTTTAGCAGCTCCCAATAGATCTCCAGGCTGCTGCCAACGGGCCGCACTGCATACCCGTACAGCTTGACCCTATCACCAGGCTTGATCTTGAAAGCAATGTTATCAATATGCACAAAGCTGAGCTGATAATGCTCAGCAGCCTGGTCAAGATCATAATCCCACTGTATGCCTGAGCACAGCTGCGATAGATCCTGGCTGGTGCCCTTGTCAGCATCCACCACAACCACTTTATATTCGCCGATCTTCAGGTCGGCAATGTTAGGAGTAGTAGAAGTTAGTAGAGGCATCAGCGGGGCAGCCCACCACCTTGTCGTGGGACCTCAATAGGCTTGTTCGTAGGCACCCCGCCTGAAACAACCGTGCTTGGATCTGGGCGACCTGCACTCAACAGCGGCCACAGGTCAATTGGCTTGGTCAGCCAATCTGGAGGCCTGATAGCATTATTGATATCTTCCCACGCCTTGGCAATTGCTTCCGTCATAGTACCCACACCCTCGACAATTGCCGCGCCAGTCTGCACTGCTCCAGATGGGGACAGTACCGTCGGATTACCTGCTGTCTGAGGCGTTTCCTTATAGTATCGTACACCGCTACCAACAGGAAGCTGAGAAGTGCGTGTATTATAGCCGTTGTCTGTCACCCATTGGTTCAGTGGCAGCATGTTTTCCAACGTGTTCGGACCTTCTTTGGCTAGCCGAAACACAACATCCTGGAACGTCTCGCTGAATGCAGGGAGTTTCTGATCCGCCTTGGCTGGCTGCCCCAAGACAGTAGTAGTCTCGATGGTAATAAGAGAATTGCGGTTAGCAACACCAGGATTGACAGTGTCGTTAGGTGGTACCTGCCCTGGAGCAGGTGGGTCTGGCTCTACAGTTACAAGCAGATCGGAGGGCGGTTCTTCCGCTGGCGTAACAACCCCATCAGCAGGGGAGCCAGTAGGAGCTTCGATGCCTCCACCTGGACGCCTAGGGTCTTTAGGCCATCGGTCCTTGACAGAATCTGGCGCAGGTGAGGTAGTGACAATTGGAGCCCTGTATCGCTTCAATGCGATCGTATAGTAGATGTCGTCTACTTCACCTGCCTTATGACGGTAAGTAAAGTTGGTGATAACTACACGATCATTCCAAATCCCACCACCTACCAGCAACATGCAATCCATCTTGAACCGCATGGTCCAGATGATACGTGCTGTTAGAGACTTAGGATCTTCAAGCTCCGCAGGGGCAACATTGACGTAATCCATGTCATAGTAGCGGGGGAAGAAACTATCCCAACTGATAGTTTCCATCGACTGCCCGCCAGGCATGATAATCTCGCCAAGCCCGACTACTCTAGGTGTCCAATACTCATGAGTAAAATCTGCACCAAACTCCTCAGGCATAACAGGAAACTTGATGTCTCCACCGTATGCCCCCAGGAGGGTGATATCCATGAGTCCGCGCTGCGCGTATTCTCCCATAGTGGGAGACCCATCATCTTCAAAGCACGGTGTCCACTCATGCTTCTCAATGATCTCAGTACCTGGAGAAGGCTTGCGCACCAGAGGGAAGATGTTGGTACCACTATTGGTACCACCCTGACCACCCACACCATTAACCAACCAGGGAGCATAGCCTGGAGGTGGCGGATCCTTGGTGCTTAGTCCCCACACATCTGCATCGGTACCAAGCCCACCAGTTTTCATGGTCCCTTCGGGCCACTTGGGACCAAATTTGGGACCTACTGCTTCATATGTACTGAACTCTACATCGCCCTGCCAGTAGGTGCTCTTCTTCATGGTGAGACCCAGCGAGCCTGGGTATTTCTCATCCAGCGCCTGCGGGTCGAAGTACTCTGACTCCTCTACCAGTACGGCATCGAAGCCTTCACCAGTTTCAGGGTTCATAGGGCTCATGGCGCAATTGTCCCAGTTTGGCCTGCTACTGAACCGCCATTAGACAACGATCTCAGCATATCTGCCATCTGCCCCATCAATGCCCTGATGTCTGTATTGCCATCAATTGAATCAACATTCATCAAGTTGTTGATGTTGATGACTGTTCCACCTGCACCACCCGGCCCCATGCCTGTAGCTGCCTGTCCCTGAAGTGCTGCGATGTCTGCCTCGGACACTCCACCCTTACCTGTGCCACCACCGTACACAGCCCCAAGCAGAGGTCCAAGCTTCATCATCTCTTCAGGGGTCATCCAGTCCTTACCGCCCTTGAGAGCAGTACCAGATGCACCAACATTGAAGCGATTACTGGTTGGATCCCAACCACCAATCTGGAAGAAGTGTCCTGGGAAGCTGCCTCTAGGTCCGACGTTTACAATGCCTGGCTGACCAGCACTGGCACCTTCGGCTAATCTACCCCAATCTACATTGCCACCCTGGTAGACGTCATTACTAACGCCCATCTGGTTCAGGGCAGCCCCGATAGTAGCTACGCCTCGGGTACCACCTGAGCTAGCTGGATCACCACCCTGTAGCTGTGTGATCAGGGTGTAGGCTTCCTTCAGGGTTGGGTTGCGACCATATGCACGAGCGAAGAATGCTGCTGCCGCTGGACCACATGCAGCAGCCGCCTGATCAGGAGTAAGCTGCGTAAGATCCATCTGGTTGACGAAGCTCTGGTTGGGTGCTCGGGAACCGGCAGGCATAGTTCCGCCCGCAGTCGGGATAGGAGCACTGAAACCACCAATAGAACCGCCACCACTACGGATCAATACATCACGGATCTGAGTCAACAACGGTACGGCTTGAGACGCATCTACGCCAGTGGCAAAGACTTCTGCCATCGCCAAACGTTCTGGAGCTTCTGCTTCAGCAGCGCCCATGCCAGTAGCCGGATGGAACATGTCGTATAGACCACCACCAGCGGCTCGGCCCAGACCACCACCAACCATGCTACCCAGGAGACCCGTGAGAACGCTTGCGATGCCTCCGCCAGCTAGTCCACCTAGTGCGGCACCCCCAACACCACCAATGGTGCCACCAATAGCACCCCAACGCTCCCTATCGCTATCAGCACCAAGGATCTCACCTGCACCCATTATGCCTGCGAGCAGAGCGTTGCCACCCATCCGGCCAGCACCCTTGGCAATAGTCCCATATCCAGGCCAACCACGCCCAATCGGGAACATTCTGTTGGGATTAGGGAACCTTCTGGTACTGGCTGGATTAGACGTTGGTAGGTTTCGTTCGTTAGCCAACAACGAGACTGTGCCCATAGCATCATTGAAGTTGCGGATAGGGCCAGCAGGACCACCTACACCGCCACCACCAAGGATGTTTCTAGCTGCACCACGTCTTAGCGCGGCAACTCCAGCGCCAGCCATGATAAGACCACCAAGAGCTGGACCTGCAATCCCAGCTATACCACCAGCGTCTGAAGAACCTTCAATCGCAGCGGTCCCAGCCACAGCCGCACCACGACTAAGTGCTGGAGACATCCAACCCTTGGTAATATAGCGGATGGCAACCATCTCGACTAGTGCCTTGGTGAGCGAGCTACTGATGACTGCCTTCAACAGTTCTGGTAGAGTATCCCCAATAGCCTGAACAAACGATGTACCGAAGGCTCTAGCAGCTTCGATCATCACGTTGTCTGGGCTACCCTTGAAGAAGGTTGTGATAGCCTCGCCAATAAACGTGCCGAGTTCTCTACCTACGGTCTGGATCTGGCCGCGCCCACCACCGAGAAACCAACCGGAGAACGCCGCCATCAGTTCTCCGCCAAAGATGCGCAGCTTACTCAGGAAGTTACCAGACTTGAAGTCGGCATTATTGAGCATCTGAGTGAATAGGGCAGTAATAGTATTGCCGCCACCCACCAGACTAGGTTCTAGCGACCTGAACATCTCTGTCTGGAGTTGTCCCCAGGCAACACCCATCCTACCCTGGACTGCGGCGAAGCTCTTGTTCATCTCAGCTTCGCCGCCTGCGACAGACCCTTCCCGACCTTCGTTATAAGCTTGTTCAGCTCTTTTGAACTGATCTACTGAAGTGAGCTGGAAACCACGGACAGCCCGCATGTCTTCGAAGTACGCCTGCATGAGCTGCATCTGACCCGTGACACGAAGAGGATCTTCCTCAGCCGTGTTGCCCATGCGACGCTGTTGAGCCACGTAGGCATCAACCATCTTTCCGCGTAAGTCGAAGATCTGGCGCAGTTGAACAATGGCCCTCATGGGGCCACCTTTGAGCAAAGCCGTAGGATCAAGACTTTGGTCTTCGCCCAAGTTCTGTGCCTTACGGACGCGCTCCCAGCCCTGGACCAGTTCCTTCTGCTTACCAGTCATCTGGGCAATATCTTTGAAGATGTTACTGAATGATGTTGCCGCTTGTTCAGCAGGCATTACCTGAGTCATTGCCGCAAAGGCAGCAAACGACTCATTCATCACTGTCATCTTCTCTCCGGCGGTATCGTAGCGTGCGATAAGAGGACCCATCGCAGCCGAAACGCGCGGCAGAACATGCTCCAGTTCGTTGAAGCGTACTGTACCTACGTCAGTAATAGCAAACAGTGAATCAGATACAGCCGCCACGTTCTCGATCTCAAGACCATAAGTAGCCATAGTCTGGATCAGAGTAGTAGTGGCTTCTGACGCATTGGTACCTGTTGCAAAGGCCAGACGTGCAGACGACTCAGCTAGTTGGAAAGCTACACTGGCATCGTAGGCAGTCTTACCTAATCTATCTAGTTCTACCTGATTGATCTTGATGGCAGACACGCTGGATGATGCCGTCGTCATCAAATCCCGCATCGAATCGGTGGCAACGTTGTACTGTATTGCCATCCCGCCGACTTGTCTGCTTAACGTCTGAAACTGCTCTTCATTCAGGCGCAGCAGAGTGTTCGAGACGCGCATCTGGTCCTGCCACGCAGAACCAACCTTGATAAAATCGCCAAAAGATTCTATAGCTCTCTGGGGTAACTGCACAATAGGCAGCAACACCGAGAATAAGAGCATCGACTTGGTCAGGGATAGGATGTTGTCGGTGAAACCCCTGGTAGCCCTACCGCCCTGCTGGATCTGGTTGCGGCCTCTGTCAATAGCATTGACGAAACCCATGAATCCACTAGAGACCTGACGAAGGCTAGTGTTCAGCGCCCCCATCGCGGCCGATGTAGTGGTCGTGGTGGTAGTAACTCTAGATAAGGTGCGTTGAGCGCTTTGAGCAGCACGCTCAACAGCTACATACCCAGACGCAAGGCGGTCAATATTGCGCTGCCCATTGATGACAACGTCAATAGCAGCTACAACTCTACGTACCGCCACTTGGGAGTCCCTTCGCTGTCCGCACCTTAGCTAGCATTGTCTTCACATTCTTGGCAGTTGCCGCTCCACCACCGCCACCTTTGAACTTGGCTCCTGTGATGACAGATGCATACACCAGAGCTCGTTCGCCACGGGGTAGGTTGTAGACTTCATTGGGAAACCGGCCTGTTTCAATGAAGATCCTAGCCAAGAGATTGGTTTCTGGATGCGCCTCAATCAGAGCTTTTGGCAACCTCCACGAGGTCTTCGTGGAACCCGCTTAGCTCTAATACAGCATTAGACACATACAACATCAAACCAGGCTGGTTCTTGTAGATCTCCAGCACCAGGCGGTCTTCCTGCGTCGCACGCATGTTGTACTTGCGCATCACCTTGGCATCTCTATGATTAGGGCTTTTTACCCCATAAGCTACCACCAGCGCCTGAAACTTCTGACCGTCCATCTGCTTCTGGAGGGTACCTGCGCCAGTGTTCTTGACCACGCGGCTACTGCGCTCGATCAACTGCATATGCTCTGGGCCAGTAAGGTTCGTGATAACCCACGGTGCCTTGAAACCGTACTGGCTCATGTCCAACTCGTCGTTGAACTTCTTATCTGAGTCGTAAGCAAGAAGCTCCTCCAAAGGATCTACTGGCTCGCCTTGGTACTCAGCGGCAGCTTCCTCTGGAGTGAGCTCTACTAACACGTCAGGCTTGTTCGGCAGCCTACGCATAGGCGTGCGTACATCCGCAGCCTGAACCTGTGTGTCGATGCTATCGGTCATGCCCGCTATTACTCCCTAGTTGCAGTCTTTACCTTCGGATTCCCACTCTTGCAGGTTTCCGTCGATGCAGGACAGCAGGTTGTGGTTGATGAATGTGAACGGAATGGCTTCTTCGACTAGCTCATCAACCTGAAAGCCAATCGGCACTTCCCAGAACTTGACGCCCAGAAGCTCGACAACCTCAGACCCAAAGGCCTCGGGATCATCCAACTCGTAGCGAATCAGAGCTGGTACCTGCCGAGAACGGCTGTGCCTCTGGTAGGCACCCACCATCCGCAGGAAGTGGCTCGTGACTTTGAAACCTGTGATGGTTCCATCGCCCGAGGTTCCAGTCGCCTTGTAGCCCGTCTGGCGTGCTCCGGCCAAACGCACCTCTCGGCGGTTGATAGTAATACGGCCCTCGACTCGCTGTACCTGGGTCTGCCACACACCATCTAGGAACAGTTCGCCGTAAGAGCCATTGATAGTACGGTCTGGATTCAGCGCCATGCTTATGTCCCAACCTTCACGGTCATCAGGATGACATCAATGGTATCGACCACTGTCATCGAGATGTCCAGGTATAGTCGTTCGCCTTCTGACTCACGGGTTTCGCTGAGACCTACCGTGTAGTTATTGCGGATAGCTCTCTGACCAGCCATCACACGCAGAAAGTCGCGCACCACACCAACTACAGCCTGCTGGCCGTCCGTGTCGTTGGGGACTTTCCCAATGTAGTTCGTTCGTGCAGCTAGCTCAATCGCCGCTGCAATGGCATCGCACGTGTTGACGATTGATACCTTCTTGAACCCCTGTGGGATTGGATTACCGTCAAGCGCATACCCCGGGACCACCAGAGTTGTCACACCCTTGACCACGTGGAAACTGAGTCCAGCTTTGCCAAGGACCGTCACCCCGCTCTTGATCAGAGTATCAACCGTGCTACCCTTGTTCTTGGCTTCTAGGGCGATCACCTCCTGCAAAGGATAGTACGTCATACCCTGGCCCAACGGGAGTGAAGCCCGCACGCCAGCAATCTGAGCAGCGAAGGCAGCCCCACGCTTGACAACCAGATTACCTGCTGAATCGGTCTGATTCACGCCTGGGTAGACGTACTGCACACCTTCCTGATTGATGGTCGATGCAGCTGTCTCGGCCGCTACGGCAGTTTCAGCAAGGCCACTGCCGAGAACCATTGCCACCCGATAACCTTCAAGACGAAGGTCACGCAACCAGGAAGCGAACGTGGCTTCGATACCAGCCAGGTCGGAGTTCTTGACGTCGCAGGTGAAGACGTCCCACTCGTCTGCTTCCAGGGCGATAGTAGTGAGCAGGTTGATGTAGTCCTGCATCACGGGGGCGGACCCTTCGCTTCCAGAAGCAAGAGTCAAAGACGCGCTGGCCGGGATGCTGTTGCCTTCGCCAATAACCGTGGCTGTGACCCAATAGTTATTGGTATCCGCGTTGACAAGATCAGCCAAGTTCTTCATGTGGCCTACTGTGCCGCGATTCACATTGCTGGTCCATGTTGCCATCAATGTCGCGCCAACTGTCAGTAGGACATCTGTCTTGGTGACGTCTCCGGGATTAGCACGGGTCTGCACAATAAACGAGTTGCCGTAGGCCCCCGCATTCTTGGCATCGAACCTGATGGCGTTGCTAGGCGTCCCAGCCGTATCCTGCAAGTTTACCGTAGCCTTGGCGCTACTGGCCCCCAGGAGACGGTACATGCGAAGCTCACGAGCTCCACCCAAAAACGCCTGACGACCAGCGTAATAGGCATTGTTGGTGCCTGTTTCGTTGGGCGTGAAATAGTTGAGCAGATCCGCAAATCCGTCAACTACCTGCACTTGATTTGCCGGTCCCCACGGTGCCCTGACGATCATTGCCACCCTACCCCGGACGCCAGCGGTAATCGCCGCAATAGCATCAGAGATGAAGTTGACGTATAGACCCGGCCTGGTTGGAGGCGCGGCTGGAGTCCAAGGACCACCTGGCATTTACTGGACCTCCTGGGGCGTTTCGTACTGCTTGTCCGGAGTAGCCATCATCTGGTCAATAGCGCCCTGCACCTGACCTGGTGTGTACTGCTCATTCGGATCAAGCTGTCCTGTCGAGAAAACAGCATCTACAACCCACACTGGCTGATTGTACAAGGACATCGAGTATGTACGATGATCCGTGTAGCCAAGAGGGGCCTGACCCTGTACTTCCTGATTGGTTGCTTGAGCATCCTTTTCCGTCTGGGTGGGCGGAACAGGCGGCGAGTTCTCGGGAGGAGTTTCTGTCATAACACTTCTCCTACGACAATGGTAAATTTGTCGTCAACGTTTAGCGTGGTCTCTGCCTCAACATACTGAATAAGCGGTGCCTGTTCTCGGTCATGCTCCTGTTCCACAGTGGTTTGCAGAGTGATGTTCCCCGTAAACACACCATTAGTGACATCATCTTCTCTGCTTCCGGCCGCATAGCCCGTGACACGTAGAAACTGCCACCTGACCCTAACTGTATCACTTGGCTCCAGGGGGGCGGGGCCGCTGCCAAGTAGATTCTTTATCGCAGTTTGAGGATAGAAAGCACCGCCGTATCTTTCAGGCAAGTCTACGGAGACTTCTCGATGCCCGTTGACGTACACGTTATACTTCTTGAACAGAGGCTGGCTATATGGCACACGCGGGATACGCACGCCTATAGAGTTCTTTGGCGCAGCTACGACTACTTCTTGCGCGACACTGGCCGCACTTTCATTATCGCAGAGATCAACTGCGCTAACCCGTACAAGATACGATCCAGGAACAAGAGAGCCATCACCAGCAGTGGTAAGCACAACCTCAGGATACTGCCAATCAAACCGCCATGCGGGAATGAGATTAACCCACCTGAAACGCTTGCCGCCAAACTTTATAGAGCGCTCGAAGGCATTCATCTTATCCATGACATCAGCCCTGCTGATACCATAGTAATCGATGATCCAGTCTACAACCTGTCGATAGCGCCGAGAAGTTAGCTGTTCGTCACGGTGGGTCAGGTATGAGACGCGCCAGCTAGGACGCACCAGGGTATTGGGTCGGCTTTCCAGCACCCTGGCCTTACTGCCAACTGGATAGATCTGCCAGATAGCGTGCTTCACAGAGTGAAACTGCTCTTCTAGATCCATAGTAGCCGTTGACCTAGACATTACGTCGTCTGCCCTTGTATGGTTGTCGACGCCGACCCGTCTGCCCCTGCAAGGCAGCGTTGACAGACCCTTCAACAATGTCATCCGACTGGGCTTCTGTCTCAGCAATACCTTCTTCGATAAAGTGTACGCCTTCCCAATGGGCTTTCACAGGCGTAGCCCTGGGATTACCGTAGGGCTGAATCATCATGGAGCCGCCGTCGTTTGCCAGGCCCGCATAGGGTAGGAACGTCCCGACGTCTACAGACCAGACGTTGCCTTTGACACGCTTGATCTCGGTAATGGCACCCATCTCGACCTGTAGCTCTTCACCAATATCGGTACCTTCTTCGATGTCAGGGCTACCTGCCACACCGTTGACTGCCGCCCATTCCTCATGCTTTTCCTGGATGGGGACAGAACCTACGTCGTCAACCTGACCACGCATCATTTCCGGTGTATATATACCCCACGCCGCTGCTAACCTGCCTTTAGAGAACTCGAACGGCTCACCAGTGCTTTCTCTAGGTCGCCATCCAGGGGCAGGCATATGGCGACGGATAGCTTCTTTGGTGTTTCTTGTCAAGGCATTGGCTAACTGAACAGCGGAATCACGACCCATAACCAGCAGTCTGGCATCTAGAGCTGCCATATCCGAGATAGCACCATCAAAGTCGTTGACTTTCTCGCTAGCGTAAGTGATACCGCCCCGACCTGGCCGACCTCGTTGCGTAAACGACTGCCCGGAGCTAACGTACATTGACAAGCTACTAGCAGCCATCAGCGTACCACCCTTCCGGCTTCGCAGTTGACTTCGTAGTGATGCATGGTGAAACGATCATCTACTTCGTCAATGGAGA
>Ga0184624_10000016_pt1 | contig 43738 bp, 40 predicted proteins | sample PLM3_5_b1_FD_133157 | JGI IMG/M metagenome (GOLD analysis project Ga0184624, IMG submission 133157) | Groundwater sediment microbial communities from an aquifer in East River, Colorado, USA - PLM3_5_b1 | ecosystem: Environmental > Terrestrial > Soil > Riparian zone | place: USA: East River...
GAGCCTCTCGCAGCTGAAACCGGCCTTCAAGGAGGACGGCAAGATCACCGCCGGCAACTCCTCGCAGATCTCCGACGGCGCCGCCGCGGTGCTGCTGATGACCCGCGAGAAGGCCGACGCCCTCGGGCTGAAGCCGCGGGCGCGGATCTTCGACCAGACGACGGTCGGCGTCGACCCGGTGATCATGCTCACCGGCCCGATCCCGGCGACCCGGAAGCTGCTCGAGCGCAACGGGATGACGATGGACGACATCGACCTGGTCGAGATCAACGAGGCCTTCGCCTCCGTCGTCGCCGCCTGGCGCCGCGAGCTCGACCCCGACATGGACCGCGTCAACGTCAACGGCGGCGCGATCGCCCTCGGCCACCCGCTCGGCTCAACCGGCGCCCGCCTGATCACCACCCTGCTGCACGAGATGGAGCGCTCCGACAAGGAGATGGGCCTGGTGACGATGTGCTGCGGCGGCGGGCTCGGCACCGGCACCCTGATCCAGCGGGTCTAGGGGTTGGGGACCGGGGCAGGGGATAGCTTTCCCTGCCTCGTCCACCCCTAGATCTAGGAGACAACTTGAACAAGGCATTGCTTGTGGCGATTGCCGCCCTGGTTGCACTTGCCGCGCTGATTGCCGGCTGCGGCGGCGGCGACGACACCACCGACGAGACGGTCACCCTGACGAAGACGGAGTTCATCAAGCAGGCCGACCAGATCTGCGAAGAAGGCAACAAATCGATCAACACTGGGGTCGATCAATTCGCCGAGGAAAAGGGAACCACCCCTGAGAAGCTGACGAAAGATCAGCAGGAAGAATTCGTCGAACAGGTCGTGGCGGGAGACATCCGCACCCAGGCTGAAGAAATCGGCGACCTCGGTGCGCCCAGCGGCGACGAGGAGCAGATCGAACAGATGGTGGACGCGGTAGAAAGCGCGGCCGACGAAATCGAAGATGAACCGGAGCTGCTGTTCGGCAAAACCAACCCCCTTGCCGAAGGCACCAAGCTCGCGAAGGACTACGGGCTCAAGGTCTGCGGCGAAGAATAAGTACCCGAGGTCGCCTGGCTGACCGGCCAGGCGACCTCTATATGCTGCCTCCTCGATGGACCTGACGCTGTCGCCATCGGAGGAGGAGTTCCGCGACGAGGTTCGCTCCTGGCTGCAGGAGAACCACCCGGGCCCGGAGCCCGAGGCCGGGCTCGACGAGGTGATGGCCTTCCGTCGCGAGTGGCAGCTGAAGCTCCACGCGGCCGGATGGGCCGGGATCTCCTGGCCGAAGGAGTACGGCGGCCGCGGCGCGACGATGATCGAGCAGGCGATCTTCGCCGCCGAGGCGACGCGCCAGGAGGCGCCGGCGCCGGCGAACGTGCTCGGACTGGCGATGGGCGGGCCGGTGGTGATCGCCCACGGGACCGGCGAGCAGAAGGCCCGTTACCTGGAGCCGATCCTGACCGGCGAGGAGATCTGGTGCCAGGGCTTCTCCGAGCCCGAGTCCGGCTCTGACCTCGCCTCGCTGAAGACCCGCGCGGTCAAGGACGGCGACGAATGGGTCGTCACCGGGCAGAAGGTCTGGACGACGTTCGCCCAGTACGCGAAGTGGTGCATGCTCGTTGCCCGCACCGACCCCGACGCGCCCAAGCACCAGGGCCTCACCTACTTCCTGATGGACATGGAGCAGGACGCGGTGCAGACCCGGCCGCTGGTTCAGATCACCGGCGAGGGCGAGTTCAACGAGGTCTTCTTCGAGGAGGCGCGGGTTCCCGACGCCAACGTCGTCGGCGGTGTCGGCAACGGCTGGGCGGTGGCGATCACGACGCTGATGAACGAGCGCGCCGGGCTCGCCTTCGGGGCGATCTCACAGATCCAGAACAGCCTCGGCCGGCTCTCGAAGCTGGCGCAGGAGACGCCGGCGAACGGCGGTACCGCGGCCGATGACCCGTACTTCCGCCAGCGGATCGCCCAGCTCCACATCGAGGTCGAGACGATGCGCCTCAACGCCTACCGCGGCCTGACCAAGACCATGCAGTCGGGCATCCCCGGTCCCGAGGGCTCGCTCGGCAAGTGGCAGTGGGCCGACATCAACCAGGACCTGACCGAGCTGGCGCTGGAGATCGAGGGCGCCTACTCGGTGCTGGCGCGCGGCTCCGAGCACGCGGTCGCGGGCGGCTCCTGGCAGTACGGCTTCCTTCGCTCCCGCGCCAATTCGATCGAGGGCGGGACGACCGACATCCTCAAGAACATCATCGCCGAGCGGGTCCTGGGCCTGCCGCGGCTGCGTTAGGCGATCGGGACCGAGCCATGTACTTCGACCTCACCGACGAGCAGCAGGCGATCAGGTCGACCGCCCACGACTTCCTCGCCTCGCGCATCAAATCCGAGCGGCTGCGCGAGATCGCAGCCAGCGACTGCGGCTTCGACGAGAGCGGCTGGAAGGAGATGGCCGAGCTCGGCTGGGCCGGCCTGGCGCTGCCCGAGGAGTGGGGCGGGCAGGGCCTCGGGACCGTCGACCTCGCTGTCCTCTTCGAGGAGATGGGCTACGTCTGCGCTCCCTCGCCGCTGCTCTCCAACACGATCGTCGGCCTCGCCCTCAGCGTCGGCGCCTCCGACGAGCAGAAGGAGCGCTGGCTGCGGCCGCTCGCCGAGGGTCAGCTGCGGGGAACGCCGGCCCTGCTCGACGCCGACGGTCCTGCCGAGCCGATGAAGTTCTCGATGGCGGCCGAGGCCGACGGCGACGGCGCCGTCCTCAACGGCGTCAAGACCTTGGTGATGGACGCGGCAAGCGCCGACTTCTTCCTCGTCGCTACCGCCGACGGCAGCCGCCATATCGTCGAGAAGGACGCCGCCGGCGTCACCGTCACCCCGGAGACGTCGATCGACCTCACCCGCCGCCTCTCCTCGGTTCGCTTCGAGGGAGTGCGGCCGGAGGCCACCCTGTCCGGCAGTGGCGAGGACTACCTGCCGGTCTTCCTCCGCGCCTGCGTCGCCCTCGCCGCCGAGTCGACCGGCCTCGCCCAGCGGGCGCTGGAGATGTCGGTCGCCTACGCGAAAGACCGCCAGCAGTTCGGGCGCCCGATCGGCGCCTACCAGGCGGTCTCCCACCGCTGCGCGCAGATGCTGCTGGAGACCGAGAACTCGCGCTCCGCCGTCTACGGCGCCGCCTGGGCCGCCGACGCCGAGCCCGAGTCGCTGCCGCTGGCGGCCTCGACGGCGAAGGCGTATGCGTCCGACGCGGGCTGGCGGGTCCCGGACGCGGCAATCCAGGTCCACGGCGGGATCGGCTTCACCTGGGAGCACGACCTCCACTTCTTCCTCAAGCGCGGCCGCGCCAACGCGGCGATGCTGGGCGACGCCAAGTGGCACCGCGAACGGGTCGCCGACGCGGTGCTCGCCGGCGCGAGTGCCCCGGCGGCCTCCTGAGCGACGGCGGCATGGGCGCGCTCGATCGCATCTCCGTCGCCGCGATCGGCACCTCGGTCGCCGACCTCGAGGCGGAGACGCTGCGGGCCGAGGCGGCGGGCATCGAGTGCGTCTGGGCGCCGGAGCTCTTCCGCAGCGCCGTCACCCAGGCCACCTACCTGGCGGCGAAGACCGAGCGGATCGGGGTCGCGACCGGGATCGTCTGGGCCTTCACCCGCAGTCCCTTCATCCACGCGATCAGCGCCCTCGACGTCGACGAGATGTCCGGCGGGCGCTTCCGGCTTGGGATGGGCGCCGGGGTCAAGCGTCTGAACGAGACCTGGCACAACGCCGACTACGGTCGCCCGGCGCCGCACCTGCGCGAGGCGATCGAGGCGACGCGGTTGATCATGCGTCAGGCGAGTGCCGGCGAGCCGATCCGCTACGAGGGCGAGTACTACGACATCGACATCAAGGGCTGGGTGCGGCCGCATCCGGCGCCGCGCGAGGCGGTGCCGATCTACACCGCCGCCGTGCAGGCGGGGATGGGGCGGATGGCCGGCGACGTCGCCGACGGCCTGATCGGCCACCCGATCCAGAGCCTGCGGTGGATCGACGAGGTGATCGTCCCCGCCTTCGAGGAGGGGCTGCGGCGCTCCGCCCGCGAGCGCTCCGCCTTCGACTACCTGCCGACGGTCTGCTGCGCGATCGACGACGACGAGGGCTGCGCGATCGAGATGGCCCGCCGCACGATCTCCTTCTACGCGACGGTGAAGACCTACATGCCCCTCTGGGAGATGCACGGCTTCGCCGACAACGCCGTCGAGGCGGGGGAGGCCTTCCGCCGCGGCGACCTCGCCGCCGTCCCCGCTGCGATCAGCGACGAGATGGTCGAGGCCTACTGCGCCGCCGGCCCGATCGACAAGGTCCGCGCCCGCGTCGAGGCGACGGCCGAGCGCGCCGACGGCCTCTTCCTCACCCCGCCCACCTACTTCATCTCCCCCGAGGAGCTGAGCGAGTTCCAGAACCGCATCATCGACGCCTTCGGCCCGGAGGCGTGAGCGCCGAGTCCGCGAAAACCGTCCCTGAAGAGCCGTTTTCGCGGACTCGGGAGTTCGAGGTGCTGGAGCGGGTGAGAAAGATCCCGGCTGGGTTCGTCAGTACCTACGGGGACGTCTCGCCTGGGGCGCCTCGGTTCGCCGGGACCGTCCTCTTCCACGTCGACGAGCCGGACCTGCCCTGGTGGCGCGTCGTCCGCGCCGACGGCTCGCTCGCCAAGGGCGACCGGCAGCGAGCGCTGCTGCGCGCCGAGGGCGTTCCCTTCCGCGGCGAGCGGGTCGACATGAGCCGAGCCCGCGTCGCCGCCTGAGTCAGCTCCGTTCCATCTCCCGCTGGACGTCGGCCTCGGTGATCCGGTTGCTGGGGCCGTAGGCCTTCCAACCTTGCGCGACGACGGCGATGCCGACGCCGAGAATCACCCAGACCGGCCAGAAGTAGCCGCCGTCCCCGAGCGCCCAGATGACGATGCAGACGAGGACCGCAAAGGCACCGCCGGCGGCGATGCCTTTGAAGTCCTGCTTCATCTTCAGGCGCTGGATTGCGAGCTCGCGGGCATGCTCGGGCCGGTCGATGCCTTCCTCAACCATGCGTGGATCCTAGGGGCAGATGACGATGAGATGGAAGTCGGCGTCCTCGTTGTTGCCGTCTTTGCCGCGGGTGCGGACCTCGATCGCGTTCGGGTTCGCCGCCGAGCTATTGGTCTGCGCGTAGCCGGAGTTCGGGACCGAGGTGCCGGCGTTGTTGCGGGCGGCGACGTCGGCGCAGCCGGAGACGTTGAACGGGAAGGTGACGGTGACCGCGCCGCCGCCCTCGACCGCGGCGATGTTGGGACCGCTGGAGCGGGACAGCGCCGCGTTGCCGGGCTCCGCCGGGTTGTTGACGACCGCCCAGAAGGTGTGGGTCGCGACCTGCGCCAACGGCACCGTGCCGAGCTTGTTGGTGTTGATCTGGAACCCCGTCAGCGTGTCCTGCTTCAGCTTGCCGCCGCCGATCGTCTGCTTCTTGATCGCGCCGCCGTTGATCGTCTGCGCCGCGTAGGCGGTTCCCGCGAGGGCGACGATCAGGGCGATCACCGCGACGACCATCGCCGGCGACGGACGCCCCTTCTTGAGCGTGTTCATCTGGACTCCCTTCCTGTTGTGACCGAGTACCCCGAATCAAGCAACCCGCTGGGAAGCGAGTCGCTGCGGTCGGCTACCCGGCCAGCGTGGAGACGAAGCGCTCGAAGGCGCCGATGTCGGTCACGGCGGGGCCGTGGCCGGGGAGGATCAGCGAGGGGTTGAGGTCGGCGAGCTTGCGGATCGAGCGCCGGTTCTCGACCGGGTCGGGCGTCAGCTCGTCCGGGGGCTCGGCGAGCTTGGTCCGCAGGGCGACGTAGGTGATGTTGCGGACAACGTCGCCGCAGATCGCCACCCGGTCGGAGTCGCGGAAGAAGATCACCTCGCCGGGGGCGTGGCCCGGTGCGTGGACGACGCGGAAGCCGGCGACCTCGTCGCCCTCATGGAGAACCCGGTCGACCTTGTGGGGCGGCCCTTCCCACATCCGCGCGAACGCCTTCGCGCCCGGGTTGGTGGTGGCTGCGACCGGCCGCCGACCCTCCATCGCGTCGACGTCATCGGCGTGGCAGGCGAGCGGCACGCCGCGGGCCTCGCAGACCGCCTTGGCGCAGCCCTGGTGGTCGGGGTGGACGTGGGTCAGCGCCACCATCGAGATCTCCCGCCCCTCGAGCTCGCTGAAGATCCGCCGCTTGTCCCAGCGCCGGCCGGCGTCGATGAGGACGTCGCCGGCGAGGTAGACGTTGATCAGCGGCTTGGGCAGCTCCTTCAGCCGCCAGACTTCGGGGGCCAGGTACTTCAATGCGAGATCCCGAGCCCGTCGCGGGGCTCGCCGCTATGGCGGGCGAGCTCCTCCAGGCGGGCGACCTGGCGCTCGCCTTCGACGCGCGCCGGGTGCCCGTCGGGCAGCGGCTCGATCAGGCGGCGGATGCGGTTGCGCACCTGCAGGGCGAAGTGGGGCGTGACCGGTCCGGCGAGGGCGCGGATGTCCTCCGCGGTGATCTCCTTGCCGCCGAGCAGCTGCGGGTTCTCTGCTTCGCTCATTCTCCGGCCCCGATTTTCTCGAGCTCTGCCAGCTCGTTCACTTCGGCCTGTTGGTTCACGTCGATTGCCTCCTGGTCGCCGATCACCCAGATGTGGTTGTAGAAGGCGCGGGTGGGATCGGTGGTGTAGCCGGGCTTCACGTCGAGGAAGTAGCTGCGGACCTCCTCGGGCAGCGTAGCGGCGTCGTCGGTGAGGAGCAGCGGGCCCCAGGTTCCCGAGGCCGAGAGCGGGGCCGCGGCGGCGGCGTCGGCCGGCGAGTTGCTGCGGGCGAGGACGAAACCGTGCCCCGGGTCGTTGACGTTCCAGCCGAAGCTGCCGTCGCTGTAGCGGGCGAAGGCGAGGGCGTTGGCGACCGGGTCCTCGCCGGAGACCCGCTTCACCCGTGGCGCGATCTTGGCGATCTCTCGCACCACCTTGGATGAGATCGCCGAGGAGGGGCCGAGCACGTAGACCGACACCTTCGGGTGTTGCTTCAGCGCCGTCGCGGTCGCTGCCGGGAGCTCGTTCACCTCCGCGTAGAGGATCGGGTCGCCGGAGCGGGCGGCCCAGGCGGCGGCGGGCATCGCGAAGTCCGGACGGGAGCTGGAGGCGATGACGATGTGCTTCGGCGGCTTGCCGAAGAGGCGGTCGCGCAGAGCGGCGATCCCCGCCGCGGTGGCGGCAGGTTCGCCGGAGTCGACCACCGCCGCCTCGCCGGGGTAGGCAAGTTTCCCGATCGCGAAGAGGGTGGCTTTGCCCGTGGCCGGGCTGCCCTGGGGGTCAAGCGCGTCGAGCGCTTCCTCGCTGACGTCGGGGACCTCCTCGGGCGTGGAGAAGAGGATCGGTGCGCGGACCGGGGGCGCCATCAGGACGGCGGCGGCGATCGCCCCCGCCCAGTCGTCCTCTCCGACCAGGGTCACGGCGTCCGGGCGCTGGCCGGGCGTGGTGGAGGGGAAGACCGCGAGCGCGGCCCCGGCGGCGTTCGCGGCCGGGTCGGAGCCGCCGATCCGCGTCGTGTTGTTGGTCGCGAAGCCGGGGTAGCCGAGCGCTTCGGTCGTCTGCGAGGGGGAGGTCGCCTCCTCGCCGCCTTTGTTCGCCGGCGCAGGTGCCGGAGCGGGCGCCGTCGCCTCGCTGCTGCCCTCGTCACCACCACTGGTCCCCCAGACGATCGCGACGGCGATGAAGACGAGGGCGAGGACGACAAGCGCCGCCAGCGCCTTCGGCGTGCCCGGCCCCGGAGCCGCCTCGCTGCGCTTCTTCTGCGGCTTCGGCTCGGGCTTCGCCGGCGACTCTTGCTCGTCTTTCTGCTCCTCCGCCGGGACGTCGGCGTTGATCGGCCGCTTCGGGATCACGCCCCGGACCGTAACTGAGCGGCTAGCGGGGGGACCGGTAGAGTTCGCGACTGGCTGACTGACCAGTCAATCGGTAGGCGGCGGAGGAGAGGAAGAGATGGATTTCGCACTTAATGACGAGCAGAAAGAGTTCAAGGCGCGGTGCCGGAAGTTCGCCCGCGAGGTGATCCGGCCGGCGGCGCGCAAGCACGACGAAGAGGAGAGCATCCCCTGGGAGGTGATCAAAGAGGCGCGCGCGCAGGGCTTCGGGACGCTCGAGTCGATCCAGCGCTCGGCCGCCGACTCCGAGGGCCAGCTTCAGGTGATCTCCGCCGAAGAGTTCCACTGGGGCTGCGCCGGCACCGCCCTGGCGATCTCCGGCTCCGGCCTCGCCGCCGCAGGCATCGCCTCCTCCGCCACCCCCGAGCAGATCATGCGCTGGGTTCCCGAGTGCTTCGGCACCGCGGACGAGATCAAGCTCGGCGCCTACGCGGTGACCGAGCCGCAGGCCGGCTCCGACGTCAAGAGCCTGAAGACGACCGCCAAGCGCGACGGCGACGAGTGGATCCTCGACGGGACCAAGGTCTTCATCACCAACGGCGGTATCGCCGACGTCCACGTCGTCGTCGCCACCGTCGACCCCACGCTCGGCACCCGCGGCCAGGCCTCGTTCGTCGTGCCCAAGGACACCCCGGGGCTCTCCCAGGGCAAGAAGGAGACGAAGCTCGGGATCCGCGCCTCGCACACGGCCGAGGTCGTGCTCGAGGACTGCCGCGTGCCGGGCGACTGCCTGCTCGGCGGCGAGGAGAAGCTGGAGAAGAAGCTGCAGCGCGGCCGCGAAGGCAAGAAGTCGCGCGGCGCCGACGCGCTCGCGACCTTCGAGATCACCCGGCCGCTGGTCGGCGCCTCGGCGCTCGGGATCGGCCAGGCCGCCTACGAGTGGACCCTCGAGTACCTCGACGGCCAGTCCTACGAAGGCGTGCCGATGCTGCAGGCGCAGCGGATCCAGCAGACGCTCGCCGACGTCGCCACCGAGATCGAATCGGCGCGGCTGCTGGTTCAACGGGCCGCCTGGATGGGGCGAAACGGGATCCCGATGACCGGCGGCCAGGGCTCGATGTCGAAGCTGAAGGCCGGTGACGTGACGATGTGGGCGACGACGACGCTGATGGACCTCGTCGGTCCCTACGCGCAGAGCACCGAGTGCCCGCTCGAGAAGTGGTTCCGCGACGCCAAGATCTACCAGCTGTTCGAGGGCACGGCCGAGATCCAGCGGATGGTCATCTCGCGGATGCAGGCGCGCGAATACGCCGAGCGCCTCGGCTACGCCGCCGAAGTGGCCGAGCAGGCCCAGAAGAAGGAGCCGGTCGCGGCCTGACCTCGGCGTAAGCTCGGTCCGTGCACGGGCCCGGTCACAGTCATAGCCACGCCCTCGACGCCCGCCGCGCCGACAGCCGTCGGCGGATGTGGTGGGCGCTGGGGATCAACGTCGGGCTGCTGCTGGCGGAGGCGATCGGCGGCGTCATCACCGGCTCGCTGGCGGTGCTGGCCGACGCCGGCCACCTCGTCTCCGACGCCGGCTCGATCGTCCTCGCCCTGATCGCCGCCCGGCTCGCAACGCTGCCCGCCGCCGGCAGGCGCACCTTCGGCTACCAGCGCTCCGAGGTTCTGGCCGCGCTCGTCAACGGTGTCCTCCTGGTCGTCGTCAGCATCGCGATCGCGTTTGCGGCGATCGGCCGCTTCTCCGACCCGCCGGAGATCGACGGCTGGGGGGTCCTCGCCCTCGGTCTCTTCGGCCTCGCCGGCAACATCGCCGCCACCGTCGTCCTCGCCCGCGGCCAGCGCGACGACATCAACCTCGAGGGGGTGCTGCGCCACTCCGCCGCCGACGCCCTCGGCTCGGTCGGGGTCGTCGTCGCCGGCGCCTTCGTCCTCCTCGGCGGCTCGCCGGTTGTCGACCCGATCGTCGGCCTCCTGATCGCGGTCCTGATCCTCGCCTCCTCATGGCGGCTGATCAAGGAGCCGGTAGACGTCCTGATGGAGGCGGCGCCGGCCGGGGTCGACGTCGACGGAGTCGGGGAGGAGATCTGCGGCGAGGAGGGCGTGCGCTCGGTGCACGACCTCCACGTCTGGACCGTCACCTCCGGCTTCGGCGCGATCGCCGCGCACGTCGTCGTCGCCCAGGGGGCCGACCGTGACCTGATCCGCCGCCGGCTCGAGCTGACCCTGCGCGAGCGCTTCGGAATCGGGCACACGACGCTGCAGATGGAGGAGGAGGCCTCGCAGGAGCTGTTGCACGTGGAGAATGCTCGCCCGGCTTAGGCGCGCCCTCATGCCTACGTCTACTTAATTTTCGTAGTTCCTCGTTGGCCCTTGTGTTGTCGGCCCTAGCCTGGGTAGGGCGAGATCGAATGGTCAGGCAGGCAAAGAGCTATCTGGTGGGAGCGATGTCCGGCGCGGGCTTGATCGCCGTCGCCGTCGTCGCCTTCGTGCTTCTGGTCTCCGCCCTCGTCTTCGAGGACTTCCCGGTGGCCGGTCTGGTCGGCGGCGGTGAGGCGGACGTCTCAAGCGCCGAACCCGCGGGCGGGGCAGCGGTAGCGGCCGGCACGACGGGCAGCAACGGCGGCCAGGCAGACACGGGTGCGCCCGGTGCCGGCGGTGGCAGTGCGGCCAAAGGCGGCGGTGGGAACGCCAGCGGCGGCGGCGCCCAGGACGTCGGAGGCACCGGTCCGCAGTCAACCGGCGGCAGCGGCGAAACGACGGGCGGCTCCGGCGGCGGGGACGACGCAAGCGGCGGCTCCACCACGACGACCAACACTTCGGGAGGCTCCGGCGGCTCTGGGGGGGCCGTCACCAGCAGCAGCGGGGGCGGGGGCGGGGGCGGAAGCTCTGGCGGTAGCGGCGGGGCAGAAGGCGGCGGAGTCGGGAGCACGACCACCTCGACCTCGGGCGCGGTGACCAGCACCGTCAACGAAACCGTCAATCAAGTCGACCAGACCGTCACCGGCGGCGCCCTCGAAGAAACCGGCGTCACCGAGGTGACCGAAGAAGTCGTCAACGGCGTCGCCGGTCCCGAATCGACCGTCGGCAAGACCGTCGACGAAACCGTGAAAACGGTCGAAGGCGTCCTCGGGAAATAGCTCCGCGGTTGCGTGGTTCCTTTCGGACTCCTAGCGACCGGAAGGAACCGCGGAATGGGGTCTGCGCCTGCTCAGGCCCTAATCGTCAAAATGCCCGTCCTATGGCGGAGCGAGGACAGGGGAGTGCGGTAGCGGGCGATCCGATCGCGGGCTCGGCGGTCTTCCCCCAGGGCAGCCGGGTCAACGGCGAAGGGCATCTGGAGATCGCCGGCTGCGACGTCGTCGAGCTGGCCGAAGAGCACGGCACTCCCGCCTACTTCTACGCCGAGGACGACATGCGCGCCCGCGCCCGCGCCTACCGCGAGGCCTTCGAGAGCCGCGGCGCCGAGTTCGAGATCCTCTTCGCCAGCAAGTCGCTGCCCTGCACCGCCGCCTACCGGCTCTTCGCCGAGGAGGGGCTCTCGGTCGACGTCGCCTCCGGCGGCGAGCTGCACATGGCGCTGCGCGCCGGCTTCGACCCCGGTCGCATCCACATGCACGGCAACAACAAGTCCGAGGAGGAGATCCTCCTCGCCGCCCGTGCCGGCATCCGCCACCTGATCCTCGACTCCTTCGACGAGATCGAGCGCTGCGAGCGCATCCTCGACGAACCGCAGAAGGTGCTGATCAGGGTCACGCCGGGGATCAAGCCCTCGACCCACGACTACATCACCACCGGCCAGCTCGACTCCAAGTTCGGGTTCGGGCTCGAGGACGGGCTGGCGGCCAAAGCGGTCGAGCGGGTGCTCGCCTCCGAGAAGCTCGAGCTGGTCGGGCTGCACGCCCACATCGGCTCGCAGATCTTCGAGCTCGAGCCGTACAAGCTGGCGATCCAGGCGCTCGGCGAGCTGGCGGGAGACTGGTGCCGGGTCGTCAACGTCGGCGGCGGCCTCGGGGTCGCCTACACCGCCGAGGACGAGCCGCCCTCGATCGACGCTTACGTCGACGTCAAGGTCCGCGGCGTCGCCGAGGTCTTCGGCCCCGACGTGCGGATCCTGGTCGAGCCGGGCCGCTCGCTCGTCGCCAACGCCGGCCTCACCGCCTACCGCGTCGGCACCGTCAAGGAGATCCCCGGCATCCGCACCTACGTCGCTGTCGACGGCGGCATGTCCGACAACCTGCGGCCGATGCTCTACGGCTCCGTCTACGAGGCGCTCGTCGCCGACCGCGCCGCCGCCGCGCCGGAGACACTGGTGACGATCGCCGGCATGCACTGCGAGTCCGGCGACGTGATCGTCCGCGACACGATGCTGGCCGAGCCCGCCGTCGGCGACGTTCTGGTCACGCCGGCGACCGGGGCCTACGGTTACGCGATGGCGAACAACTACAACGGGGTGCCGCGGCCGCCCGTCGTCTTCTGCCGCGACGGCTCCTCCCGCGTGGTCGTGCGGCGCGAGACCTACGAGGACCTGACGGCGAGGGACGTCTAGGCGCCGTGGCCTCCGAAGGCTCCAAACCCGTCCGCATCGGGCTGCTGGGACGCGGCACCGTCGGCGCCGCCTTCGCCGACCTGCTGGCCGAGCGCGCCGCCGCGGTCGAGGCGGCGACCGGGCGGCGACCGGAGATCGCCGGGGCGCTGACCCGCAGCGAGGGGGATTTCGAGGCGATCCTTGCCGGCTCCGACCTCGTCGTCGAGCTGATGGGGGGGACCGACGCCTCGCGCGACTACGTCTTGCAGGCGCTGCGCGCGGGCAAGCCGGTCGTAACCGCGAACAAGCAGCTGCTCGCCCAGCACGGCGACGAGCTCTTCGCGGTCGCCCGTGAGGCCGGGGTGCAGCTGCGCTTCGAGGCGGCGGTGGCGGCGGTGATCCCGATCGTGCGGACGATCCAGGAGAGCTTCGGCGTCACCGAGATCGCCAAGGTCTTCGGGATCGTCAACGGCACCACCAACTTCATCCTCTCCGAGATGGCGGCCACCGGCACCGGCTACGACGAGGTGCTGGCGCGGGCGCAGGAGTTGGGGTACGCGGAGGCCGACCCCTCCGACGACGTCAACGGCGCCGACGCCGCGGCGAAGATGGCGATCCTCGCCCGCCTCGCCTTCCACACGCCGGTCGTCCTCTCGGAGGTCGCCTACGAGGGGATCGAGGCGATCCAGCCCGACGACCTCGCCTACGCCAAGGAGCTCGGCCTCTCGCTGAAGCTGCTCGGGGTGGCCGAACGGCGCGACGGCGGCATCAGCGTCCGCGTCTTCCCCTGCTTCCTCTATCCCGGCCACCCGCTGGCGCCAATCGAAGGCGCCTTCAACGCGGTCATGGTCGAGGCGCCGGCGATCAGCGAGGTGACGATGTCGGGACCGGGCGCCGGCGGCCTGCAGACCGCCTCGGCGGTGCTCGGCGACGTCGTCTCGATCCTCGCCGGCGACGCGCCCGTGCACGAGACGCGGGTCGAGCTGCCGATCGTCGAGGACGTCAGCTCCTCCTTCTACCTGCACCTCGAGGTCGCCGACCAGCCTGGCGTCCTGGCGCAGGTCGCGACCGTCCTCGGCGACCACGAGGTCTCGGTCAAGAGCGTCGTCCAGCGCGGCACCGGCTCCGACGCGCGGCTGGTGATGGTGATCCACGAGTGCCTCGAGTCCCGCTTCGCCGCCGCGGTCGAAGAGCTGGCGCAGCTCGACGAGCTGCGCTCCCCACCCCGCTCGATCCGGGTGATCGAGGAGGAGTACTCGGCATGAACGGATCGAGCTGATGGCGGCGGGGCTGATCGACCGCTACCGGGACCGGCTCTCGCTCGAGCCCGGCGATCCCGTCGTCACCCTGAACGAGGGCTCGACGCCGCTGATCGAGGCGCCGCGGCTCTCGGAGCGGATCGAAGCTCGTGCCTATTTCAAATTCGAGGGCCTGAACCCGACCGGCTCGTTCAAGGACCGGGGGATGACGGTCGCGGTTTCCCGCGCCAAGGGCCGTGGGGCGGAGGCGATCATCTGCGCCTCGACCGGCAACACGGCCGCCAGCTGCGCCGCCTACGCGGCGCGGGCAGGGATGCGCGGCGCGGTGATCGTCCCCGAGGGCAAGATCGCGATCGGCAAGCTCGCCCAGGCGCTGATGCACGGGGCGCGCGTCGTCGCCTTGCAGGGCAACTTCGACGACGCCCTGCGGATCGTCCGCGAGCTCTCCCAGAAGCACCCGATCGAGCTCGTCAACTCGGTCAACCCGCACCGGATCGAAGGTCAGAAGACGGCGGCGTTCGAGGTCGTCGAGGACCTGGGAGAAATGCCTGGCGCCCTGGCGATCCCGGTAGGCAACGCGGGCAACGTCACCGCTTACTGGCGCGGTTTTACCGAGCTCGCCGAGTCTCCTGATGAGCACTTCCATGGTAAGGAAGGGGTCACCGGTCCGATCCTCTACGGCTTCCAGGCCGAAGGCGCGGCGCCGCTCGTCCGCGGCGAGCCGGTCGCCAATCCCGAGACCGTCGCCTCGGCGATCCGGATCGGCAACCCCGCCCGCTGGGAGGAGGCGATGGCGGCCTTCACCGCCTCTCGCGGCCGCGTCGCCGCCGTCTCCGACGAGCAGATCCTCAACGCCTACCGCTGGCTCGCCGACAACGAAGGCGTCTTCTGCGAGCCCGCCAGCGCCGCCTCGGTCGCCGGCCTCCTCGCCCACGGCCTGCCGGTCGTCGAGGGCGCCGCCCGCCCCGAGACCGTCGTCTGCGTCCTCACCGGCCACGGCCTCAAGGACCCCGACACCGCCCTCTCCAAAGCCCCCGCGGTGATCAACTGCGACAACGACCTCAGCGCCGTCGAGCGCGCCGTGTTTGAGTAGAGCGTGACCGCCCGCCACCGGCTCGTCCGCGTCCCCGCCTCCTCGGCCAACCTCGGCCCCGGCTACGACGCGATGGCGGCGGCGATGGCGATGCACCTGGAGCTGGAGGTGGAGGAGAGCGGCGAGTTCTCCTTCGACCCGGGTGGGCTGGATGTCCCGACCGGGCGCGAGAACCTGATCGTGCGGGCCTTCGAGAGCCTGCGGCCCGCCGACGGGATCGCCTTCCGGCTGCGCAGTGAGATTCCGCTGGCGCGGGGGCTGGGTTCGAGCTCGGCGGCGATCGTCGCCGGCCTCTACGCCGCCGACCATCTCTACGAGCTGGCGCTGACGAAGGAGGAGATGCTGGCCCGGGCGTCCGAGATCGAGGGGCACCCGGACAACGTGGCGGCGGCAATCTTTGGCGGCTTCGTCGTCTGCGCCGATGGGGAGGACGGGCCGACCGCCGCCCGTTTCGACCCGCCCGAAAGCCTGGAGGGGATCGTCGTGATCCCGCCCGAGGAAGTCTCGACCGAGCGGGCGCGGGAGGCGATCCCGGCGGAGGTGCCGCTCGCCGACGCGGTCGCCAACGTCTCCGCGGCGGCGATGCTGGTGCTGGGCCTGCGCAGCGCCGATCTCGACCTGCTCGCTCGCGGCCTCCGCGACTCCATCCACCAGGATCGCCGCCGGGACCTCTACCCGCGCTCGATGGAGATCGTCGACTCGGCCCGGGAGTTCGGTGCGCTGGGGGCGACGATCTCCGGCGCCGGCCCGACCGTCCTCGTCTGGACCACCTGGCAGGACGCCGGCAACGTCGTCGCGGCGCTGGAGGCGCGCTGCGGGGGCTGGGCCGAGATCAAGCGCCTCCCGTTCAGCCCCCTCGGCGCCGACGTCCCCGAGCTCTAGACATATGGACTGGGTAATTCGGATCGGGCTGATCGAGCTGGCGCTGGGCGGGCTGCTCGGCTGGGCGATGGTGATCCGCGGCGAGAAGCCGGAGTGGCTGCGTCGGATCGGCATCGTCGCGCCGCAGCGGATCCGCCAAGTCCACCTCGACTACGTGATGATGGGCCTGATCCTGATCGGCGTCGGGCTGGCGGTGCCCGACCTGCCGACCGCGGTCGCTGCAGCGCTCGTCTTCGGCACCTTCGTCAACCCGCTCCTCTTCGTCCCCCTCGCCTTCGATCCCGACGTCGACAAGCGCCTCTGGTACCGGGCGCTGGCGGTCGTCTCCTTCATCGGCGTCAGCGGCGGCTTGGTGGTCGCCGCCGTCGTCGGGCCCTGATCGGCGTTCGTCCTTTCCCGGGTTATAGGTGGGGAAAGGACGAACGCCGCCGGTTGCGTGCCAGGGTCGCATGAGTGTCGACTTATGCGTCCATATGGGCGCATAAGTCGACACGCCCAGAGCCCGACGGCGGCTACAAGCCGATGTCGTGGGCTTGACCGGCCCCTATAATCCGGAAACTCGTTAACCCGTCGCGCGCCCGCTCGAAGAAGGCGTGGAACCCGGGAGGTCAAAATTGAAGGCCCAGTCCGATCGCGGCGCTCGCGTTGAGCGCTACTCGCCAGAGCGCCCCTACAGGCCGCTTGTCTCACCGCCAAGCGTCGAGGACAAAGACGCCTGCGCCATCTACGCCTCCGTCCGCAAGGACGCGACGCCGAGCCATGAACCGATCGAGCTGGCGATCCCGGCCCTGCAGAAGATGCTCCACCGCGCCGGCAACGTCGACGGCGAGGGGGACGGCTGCGGCCTCCTGCTCGACATCCCGCGCAAGATCTGGGCCGAGGAGGTCCGCTCCGGCGGCCACGATCCCTCGCTGGCGACCGACGACGCCTTCGCCGTAGCCCACGTCTTCATCGAGCGCTCCCAGGACGTCGAGAAGGTCAAGCACGACGCCCGCGAGCTGCTCGCCTCGGGCGGCTTCCGCGTCCTCTCCGAGCGCATCGGCGTCGTCAACTCGCCGGCGCTGGGCCCGACCGCGCGCGAGGAGGAGCCGATCTTCTGGCAGCTCGGCGGCCTCGTCCCCGACGCCGAGTCCCGCGACACGGTCCTCTTCGACCTGATGATCGCGCTCGAGAAAGAGCTCGGCGTCCACGTTCCGTCCTTCTCCGCCACCACCTGCGTCTACAAGGTGATGGGAGCGCCGAACGTGCTCGGTGAGTACTACCCCGACCTCGTCGACCCGCGTTTCGAGACGATCGGCTGCTTCGGCCACAACCGCTACTCGACCAACACCTGGCCCTCCTTCAAGCGGGTGCAGCCGTTCTCGGTCCTCGGCCACAACGGCGAGATCAACACGATCCAGCAGCTGCGCCAGGAGGCGAAGATGCTGGCGGTCCCGATCCAGCCCGGCTCCTCGGATTCACAGGACCTGAACCGGACGATCGACACCCTGGTCAGCCGCGAGGGCTTCAGCCTCGCAGAGGCGATGGAGATGGTGGTGCCGCCGATCGTCAACGAGATCCGCGGCCTGCCCGAGGACCTGCACGCCTTCTACATGTACCTGCACCAGACGATGGGGCCGTTTGCGCAGGGCCCGGTAGCGCTGATCGCGCGGCAGGGCGACGAGTGCGTCTTCTCCGCCGACGCGATGGGGCTGCGCCCGCTCTGGCAGGTGGAGACCGAAGACGACTTCGTCTTCAGCTCCGAGCCCGGCGTCGTCTCCGTCGCGCGAATGTGCTCGGAGCCGAAGCCGCTCGCCCCCGGCGAGAAAGCGCTGGTCGTGATCGACCGCGGCGCCCGCAGCTCGACCCTGCACGCCCACGACGAGATGCTGCGGATCGTCCGCGACCGCTGGCTGGCGCGGAACGGCGCCGAGGCCGTCGCCGACTACGGGCGGGCGCTGGAGACCGGCGGCCCGCTCGAGGGCCAGGACGTCCCCGGTTACTCCGACGCCGGCCCCGAGGAGCCGGTCAAGGTCTCCGACCGCGTCCTCGCCGGCTTCGGCTGGCAGCGCGACGACGTCAAACTCGTCCAGCAGATGGCCTCCAACGGGGCCGAGCCGGTCGGCTCGCTCGGCTACGACGGCCCGCTGGCGGCGCTCTCGCCGGAGCGGCAGAACCTCGCCGACTACTTCAAGGAGACGGTCGCCGTCGTCACCAACCCGGCCCTCGACCGCGAACGAGAGCTGGAGCACTTCTCGACCCGCACTCTCTTCGGCCGCCGGCCCTCGCCCGACAACGCCGGCGAGGACAGCGGCACCGTCGAAACCGGGTTCCCGGTCATCCTCGGCGGCCACCACGGCCTGGCGCCGCTGGCGGACAAGGCCTACCGCCAGATCGCCCGCGACCACGACACCTACCTGCTCGAGGACCTCTGGGAGGAGTTCGCCGGCCGCAACGCCGCCGTCGACATCTCCCTGCTGGAGTCGGAGACGACGAAGGGCGCGATCGACCGGATCAAGCAGGAAGCGGTGAAGAAGGTCCGCAACGGCTGCGAGCTGCTGGTCCTCACCGATCGCACCGTCTACGACGCCGACCGCCGCTACCTCGACCCGCACCTGGCGACCTCGGCGGTCGACCAGGCGCTGAAGAGCTTCAAAGTCGAGCCCGGCGAAGTCAACCTGCGCCGGCGCTGCGGCCTCGTCCTCCGCTCGGCGGCGATCCGCAACGTCCACGACGTGATGCTTGCCCTCGGGCTCGGCGCCAACGGCGTCTGCCCGTACACGATGGTCGAGGTGATCTGCGTCGAGGACTACGAGTCCGACGTCTCCAACCTCTGCGCGGCGCTGCGCAAAGGGATCGAGAAAGTGATCTCGACGATCGGCATCCACGAGGTCCGCGGCTACGCGCGCCAGTTCAGCTCGATCGGGATCAAGCCGGAGCTGGCGGAGATCTTCCAGACCGAGTTCTACGCCGCCTCCGAGAAGGCGGGGACCGGATTCGCCGAGCTCGACGAGAGCACCAACGCCCGTGCCCACGCCCTCAGCGGCGACGACGCGGCGGCGAAACCGGCGAAGACGTTCCGCTTCTACCCGAAGGTCTACAAGGCGGCGATCGCGACCGCGAACGGGACCGGGACCTACGAGGACTACTCGGAGAAAGTCCGCGACCTGGAGAAGCAGAGCCCGATCTCGATGCGCCACATCATGGCGCTGAAGGGCGACCGCCCGGCGGTCGATCCCGCCGACGTCGACGCCGGCGTCGGCCACCACGACTACCCGATCGTGATCTCCTCGATGAGCTTCGGCTCGCAGTCCGAGCCCGCTTTCCGCGCCTACGCGGACGCGGCGAAAGCGACCAACATCCTCTGCATGAACGGCGAGGGTGGCGAGATCCGCGACATGTACGGGCAGTACCGCAACTGGCGCGGCCAGCAGGTCGCCTCGGGCCGCTTCGGCGTCTCGGCGGAGATGCTGAACAGCTCCTACGTCGCCGAGATCAAGATCGGCCAGGGCGCCAAGCCCGGCGAGGGCGGCCACCTGCCCGGCAAGAAGGTCTCCGAGAAGGTCGCCGCTGCGCGTAACGCCGCGCCCGGGACCGACCTGATCTCGCCCTCCAACAACCACGACCTCTACTCGATCGAGGACTTGGCCGAGCTGATCGACGAGCTGAAGACCGTCAACCCCGACGTCCGGGTCTCGGTCAAGGTCCCGGTGGTGCCGAACATCGGCACGATCGGCCTCGGGATCGCCAAGGCCGGCGCCGACATCATCACCCTCTCGGGCTTCGAGGGCGGCACCGGCGCCGCGCGCCAGCACGCGCTCCGCCACGTTGGCCTGCCGAGCGACATCGGCACCCGCGCCGTGCACCGGGCGCTGATGGAGGCCGGGCTCCGCAACCGGGTCGAGATCTGGGCCGACGGCGGCTACCGGACCGGCCACGACATCGTCAAATTGCACTGCCTCGGCGCCAACCGCGTCGGCTTCGGCACCCTGGCGATGGTCAGCCTCGGTTGCACGATCTGCCGCGGCTGCCAGCTCGACACCTGCCACGTCGGCATCGCGACCCAGATCGAGACGCCGGAGGAAGCGCAGGCGCACGGGCTGAAGAAGTTCACCCCGCAGGAGGTCGACCGCGCCGCCGAGAGCTGCGCCCGTTTCTTCTCCTCGATGGGGGAGGAGGTCAAGCAGGTCGTCGCCTCGCTCGGCTACGACCGCGCCCAGGACCTGGTTGGCCGCTACGACCTGCTCGAGCAGTCGACGATGAAGGACCAGATCGACCTGACGCCGCTGATCGAACCGCTGGAGGAGCACCTCGATCTCGAACCGCTCGACCTGCCGGTCGCCGAGGAGGCCGAGGCACGGGCCGAAGCCGGGCTCGTGATGGCGCGGCCGATCCGGATGGAGGCGAAGGAGGCATCGAGCCAGATCGCCGCGCTGGCGCCGGAAGTCTGCGGCGGCGGCGGGAATGGCCCTGTCCGCAGCCAGTTCCCGCGGGCGACCGACGCCAATGATCGCGTGCTCGGGACCGAGCTGGCGGGGGCACTGGCGCGCTGGCGGATCTTCGACGGCGGTCCCGCGGGCGAGGAAGGCGACTCGCTGGCGAGCCTGGAGTTCAACGGCGGCTCGGTTGCCGGCCAGGGGCTGGGAGCCTTCAACTCCTACGGGGTCAACATCCGCATCGAGGGCGGCGCCCAGGACGGCGTCGGCAAGGCGATGCTGGGCGGCTCGATCTCGATCCTCAAGGGCAAGGGCGCGAAGGGCAAGCGCCTCAACGGCTCGGTCGGCAAGTCCTTCGCCTACGGCGCCCAGCGCGGCAAGCTCCACGTCCAGGGGAGCGCCGACTCGCGCTTCTGCATCCGCCTCTCCGGGGCCGACGTGGTGCTGGCGGGCGAACCGGAGGGCTCGATCGACGACAGCCGTGGTGCGCTCGCCGACCGCGCCAACGCCAAGGGCTTCGCCTTCGAGTACATGACCAGCGGCCGCGCCGTAGTCCTCGGCGACATCGGCCCCTGGGCCTGCGCCGGCATGACCGGCGGCCGCGTCTACGTCCGCCAGAACGCCTTCGGCATCGACCGCTCCGCAATCGAACGCCGCCTCGGCAAAGGCGCCAAAGTCGAACTCAAGGACCTAGACAACGAGGCCCTCTTCGACCTGGACGACCTCTTGGGCGGCTACGCAAAGGAGCTAGAAGCAACGGACCAGACGGACGCGGCCAAGCGAGTCCTCGACCTCGCGGCCGACGCGACGAGCAACTTCCTGATGATCGTCCCGCTCAAGGTCCAGGCGGATCCGAGCATCTCGACGGAGTGATCTAGAGGGCCGGCGGAGGGGTTTTCCCCTCCAGCCGGTCCGCGATCCCTCGCACCTCTTGGAGCAACCCGTCGAGCATGCGCTCGGTGTCGGAGTGGATGCGCCATTCGGCTAGGCGGCGCTCGGCGTCGATGCCGTCCATGCGTTTCTCGAGGGTCTCGGTGCGGTCCTCAAGGCGCCCGACGCGGCGGTCGGTGCGCTTTTGGGATTTGCGGATGCGGGCCTTGACGTAGCGGCGGAGGTCCTCCTGGATCGTGTCCAACTCGCGGCGGATGTCGCTGTTGAGGGGCGCGCTCTGCTCGTCGAGCATTTGCTCGACGCCGTGGCGGACGCGTTCGATCTCGGCGTGGAGCTCGGCGCGGGCTCGCTCGGCTGAGGCGGAGATCGCCTCCTCGCCCGAGGGGCGGCCAGGGTCGTCCGGGGGCGTGGTCGTCACCGGGTGGATCGTAGGAGCGGCGGGGGCGGGAAAAGGCGACGCTCGCCGACTCCGCCTGAAATCGCCTATACGACGATGTCGCGCGGACTCGCGGTTTTGTCTCAGACCTGGAGCAGGTAGAGGCGGTAGCGGCCGATCGTCAGCTCGTCGCCGGGGTAGAGCTCGGTGACGTCTACCTTGCGGCCGTTGACGAGGACGCCGTTGAGGCTGCGGTCGTCCAGGAGTCTTGGCTGTTTGTCCTGCTCGACTGTGACCATCGCGTGGCGGCGGGAGACGCTGGGGTCATCGAGGCAGACCTCGGCGGTGGGACAGCGGCCGATGCGGGACCAACCCTCCTCGAGCTGGAACTCGACTATCTCTCCGCGCTCGCGGCCGACGAGGTGGAAGCCGGGCTCGGTGAGCCGGGCGCGCGCTTCGTCCAGCCAGGCCGGTGACTCCTGCTCGCCGCCGACGGCGAATTCGACGGTGGGGGAGCCGTGGTCCTGCAGGGCCGAGAAGATCGAGTCCCGCCGGAAGCGGGAGGCGCCGCAGCCGGGGCAGCTCGGCAGTGAGTCGGTCTCACGAAGGGAGAGCTGGGTGCCGCAGACGAGGCAGAACCAAGTGCCCTCTCCGGGCACCGAGCCGGTGGCATAGGCCTCGCCGGCTGAGCTGGTGCCGGCGCTGTCGAAAATGGGAAGACTCTCCTTCCTAACTGGGTCGCATCCGATACTAGTCCGGCCCCAAACCTCTGTCACTCAAATTTGTTGACGCGGTCATCCGGGAGCCGGCGACATAGAATCCGCGCTCCAATGGGACCGATCAGCGCCGAAATCGAAATCGATGCCCCCCGCGAGCGGGTCTTCGCCTTCCTCGCGGACCTGGCGGCGCGTCCCTCTTTCACCGACCACTTCCTCACCGGCTTCCACCTCACCCGGATTGACTCCGCCGGGGTCGGCGCCGGCGCCCGCTTCCGCGCCCAGGGGCCCCTGCGCAGCGTCTGGATGGACACCTGCATCGCCTCGCTCGAGGAGCCGTTCCGGATCGTCGAGGCTGGGCGGGGCGGTCGCGGCAACCGGATCCCCAACCACACGGTCTGGGAGCTGAAGGAGGCCTCCGGCGGCCTCACCGCGGTCCGCATCGCCCACTGGACGGAGCCCCGGCCGGTCGATCGCGGGCTGGAGCTGCTCAGCCTCGGCTCCGTCTGGCAGGCCCGCGGCTGGCGCCAGGCACTGCGCCGTCTCCGCGACGAGCTCGAGTCCGACGAGGCCCTGCCGGAGCGGATCGCCGTCGCCGGCGGCAACCGTTACGCGACCGGCATCCCCTGAGCGCCACGCGCCGCCACGCCTATATAGACTCCGCGCCGCCGATGTCCCAGCACCGCCGCCCACTGCTGCCGCTGCTCGCGCTCCTGGCGCTTTTCCTGCTCGCCGTCGGCGTCTCCGCCTGCGGCTGGGACGGCCACTCGAAGGAGGTCAAAGAGGGCGAGCCGGTCGAGCTCGGCGAGCTCAAATACAACGTCACCTTCTCGCGCTACCTCAACCCGAACGACAACGAGGACGAGGCCTACCTGGTCGGCCAGCCGGAAGCCCCGAAAGGCGAAAGCTACTTCGGCGTCTTCTTCGAGGTCCAGAACGAAAGCGACGAGCCGCAGGTGCTTCCCTCGACGCTGACGATCACCGACATCGACGAGAACGAGTTCGAGGTGATTGAGAGCGAAAGCGTCTTCGCCCTCGAGTTCGACGGCGAAGTCGAAGCCCAAGAACAGATTCCGCGCCTCGACACCCCCGCCCAGCTGGGGGCGATCGAGGGTTCGCTGGCGCTCTTCCTGCTGCCCGAATCGGCCTCGGAGAACCGGCCGCTCACCCTCCACATCCCTGGTGAAGAGGGTGAGGAGGGCGCCGAAGTGACGCTCGACCTCTAGTCCCGCTTCCTCTAGAGCCCTGCGGCGAGTACTTCCGAGGCGATCGGGGCCGCGACTTCGCCGCCCGCCGCTTCGGCTTCGATCAGCAGCACACCCACCGCCAGCCGCGGCTTTTCGGCCGGGGCGAAGGCGGTGAACCAGGCGTCCTTGATCTGGACCGGGTTGTCGGAGTCCTCTTCGCCCGGCTTCGGCCCGAGCTCGGCCGTGCCGGTCTTGCCGGCGACCTGGGCATCGGGGATCGCGCCGGCGGTGCCGGTCCCTTCGACGACGACGCCGATCATCAGTTCGGTCAGCTCGTCAGCCGTCTTCTCGGACATCACCCGCACCGGCTCGGCGTCGGGACGCAGCTTCTTGTTGGCGACGATCGAGTTCGGCAGCCGCACCCCGTCGTTGGCGACGGTCTGGGAGACGCTCGCCATCTCCAGCGGCGTCGCCAGCACTTCGCCCTGGCCGATCGCCGAGACGCCGAGGTCGATTTCTTCGCCGATCTCGGTCGGGATCGTCGATTCTTCGGGGTCGACTTCGGCGATGGTCTGCGGCGAGTACAGCGTCGGCGGCGAGTTGAAGCCGAAGGCTTCGGCGGTTTCGACGAGCTTGTCGTTGCCGACCGCCGGGCCGAGCGGGGCGAAGACCGCGTTGCAGGACTCGGCGAAGGATTCGCGGAAGGTGCCGCCGCAGTACTCGCCGTTGGCGTTGTTGAGGAAGCGGCCGCCGACGTTGATCCCGTTGGAGATTTCGAACTCGTCGTCGAGGTTGACCTCGCCCGCTTCCAGCGCCGCGGTCGTGGTCACCACCTTGAAGGTCGAGCCGGGCGGCTGCGGCGCCGAGAAGGCCTGCCCGGCCAGCGCTCGCACGTCGCCCTTGCGCGTGTCGAGGACGGCGACGCCGCCAGAGCGCCCCGCCAGGGCCGAGACCGCCGCCTCCTGCAGGTCAGGGTCGATCGTCGTCTTCACCGGCGCCCCCCGCTGCGGTTTCGACTTCGCCAGGGTGCGGACGTCGGAGCCGTCTCCGGCGACCGCCAGCAACGAGCCGCCGGGCTTGCCGGCCAGCCGCGTGTTGAAGGCGCGCTCGAGGCCGCTGATGCCGACCGGGGTTTCCGGCGGGAAGCCGTGGCGGGAGAGCTTGGCCAGGTCCTCTTCGGGCGCTTCGCCGACTTCGCCGGTGACGTCGATCGCGGCGCTGCCGATCGGGTGTTCGCGTTCTTCGGCCGGCCCTTCAGCCAGCGCGGTGCCGTCGCGGGCGAGGATCGGTGCCCGTTCGGCGAGCTCGACGTCGGCCGCGAGTTCCTCGCCCTTGTCGAGGCCGGGGAAGGCGAGGTTCGGGCTCCATTCGATCCCGCCGTCGGCGTAGGGAATCTCCACCTCGCCTTCGACCGCTCCGAAGGCGACCGTGGCGACCGTCACCTCGACCGGAACGACCTTGCCGGCGCTGCCGTCTTCGGCGTCTCCGACCGAGCCGGTGTCGACGGTGCGTGCCGTCGCCACCTCCTGGGCGTCGCGGTAGGCCGCTTCGAATTCCTCGCGGCTGACCCGCGCCCGCGAGGCGTCGTTCAGCTCCGCGTACATCGCTTTGAAGTTCTTCGCCTCCCAGGCCGTGGCGAAGTCCTCGGCCGCTTCGGTCTCCGGCGATCCCGAGGTGCCCTTGCTGACACCGACCACGAATGCGATCAGAGCGACGAGCGCGAGAGGGACGGTGCGGGTGAGGAGGCGGCGGCGGCGCTCCGCCTCGGTGGGGAATGAACTCACCGCGCAAAGGTAAACGAGGGCCTGGCGGCATGCTTCTATTCACCGAGTGACCGTTCTTGACTGGGCGATCCTGGCCTTCACTTTTGCCCTCGCCCTGTGGGGCTACCGGCAGGGGTTGATCGTCGGCGCCCTGACCCTGGTCGGCTTCGGCGTCGGCGCCTTCGCCGGCAGCAGGATCGCGCCGCTGCTGCTGACCAAGGGCTCGCACTCGCCCTACGCACCGCTCTGCGCCGCCCTGGGGGCGCTGCTGTTCGGGGCGCTGATGGCGGTAACGGTCGAGAGCTTCGCGCTCGGCCTGCGAGAGAGGCTCGTCCGCCGTCCCTTCATGCAGACGGCCGACGGCGCCGGTGGCGCGGCCCTGATCGCCGCGGTCGCGCTCGGCCTCGCCTGGGTCTTCGGCGCAGTCCTCCTGCACGCCCCCTCGACCGCCCAGCTGCGCGCCGACATCCAGCAGTCGGTGATCCTGCGCAGCCTCAACGACGTGCTGCCGCCGAGCGGGCCGCTGCTGAACGCGCTCGACCGCGTCGACCCGGCGCCGACCGTGCTGGGACCCGCCGCGCCGGTGGCCCAGCCCGACGCGAAGATCGCCTCCGACCCCGACGTCCTCCACGCCGGCGACTCCGTCGTCCGCGTCCTCAGCACCGCCTGCGGGCTCGGGATCGAGGGCTCGGGCTGGGCTGTCGAGCCAGGGGTGGTGGTCACCAACGCCCACGTCCTCGCCGGCGCCGACGACACCACCGTCACCACCCAGGACGGGGCCGAGCTCGACGCGACTCCGATCTACTACGAGCCGCGCCAGGACCTGGCGCTGCTGCGGGTGGGGACGGCGCTGCCGGCGCTTCCGATCAGCTCGGAACGCAAGGTGGGGGGCGACGCCGCGGTGCTCGGCTATCCCGAAAACGGGCCATACGAGCTCTCGCCGGCGCGGCTGGGGGAGACGCGGGCGACGATCAGCGAGGACTCCTACGGCAACGGCCCGATCGAGCGCACGATCACGGCGATCAGCGGCACCGTGCGCAGCGGCAACTCCGGCGGGCCGCTGGTCGACGCGGAAGGAAACGCGGTCGGGACGATCTTCGCCGCCACCACCAGCGGCCCGACCGGGGGGTTTGCGATCCCGGCCGAGCAGGTGCGGGAGGCGCTGGGCAAGACCCGCGAGGGGGTCGATACTGGTCCGTGCACGGGATAGGTAGGCGGGGTCGCTACTTACGTTGGGTAAGCTCCTATTGCTATGGGACAGAGCGGTCAAACCCAAGCGCAGGAGGAGAGTGGAGTTGCGGTCTGCCCGCACTTCCATCGTGCGATCGAGTTGATTGGGAAGCGTTGGACGGGGGCGATTGTCTTTGCGCTCACCGAGGGGTCCAAGCGCTATGCGGAGCTTGGCAAGGCGATCCCGGGGCTTTCGGACCGGTTGCTTTCGCAGCGGTTACGGGAGCTGGAGGAGGAGGGTCTGGTGGAGCGACAGGTCGAAGCTGGGACGCCGGTTCGCGTCATCTACTCCTTGACCGCGGCTGGACAGGAGCTGGACCCGGTCCTCTCCGAGCTCAAGGTTTGGGCGCAGCGCTGGAAGAAAGCCGCCTGAGCCACTCTCTAGCCTCCCTGTAGTGGAAGAGCAACGCGCTCACACCCAGGCCGGGCTCGGGTATCCGGGGCCCTTTGCGGTCGGTGCCTACGCGCGCAAGCTCCAGGAGGAGATGCGCAAGCGGGCGCGGGTGCAGCTGATCGGCGAGGTAACGGGGATCGGCCGCAGCAAAGTCCAGGCCTACTTCGAGCTCCGCGACGGCGACGGCGCTGTCCCCTGCGCGATCTGGCTCAACGACCTCGAGAAGGCGGGGCTGACGGAGGGGGCCTTGCGCGACGGCGCCGAAGTCGTGATCGCCGGCGGCCCCGACTACTACCCCGGCGGCGGCCAGGCCTCGCCGAGCTTCTGCTTCCGCGCCACCGAGGTCCGCCTCGCCGGCGAGGGCGACCTGATCGCGCGGTTGGAGGCGCTGCGCAAGCAGCTGCGCTCGGAGGGACTGTTCGAGCTGCAGAAGCAGCTGCGGCGGCCGCGGCTGCCGAAGACGATCGGCGTCGTCACCGCCGAAACCGGCGCCGCGCGGCGCGACCTCCTCGCCGGGCTCGAGCGGCGCGGCTGGGCGGGCGAGCTGATCTGGGCCTTCGCGCCGGTGCAGGACCGGCGGGCGGCGCCGGCGATCGCGATGGCGATCCAGGATCTGGCGGCGCGGCCGGAGGTGGAGGCGATCGTCGTCACCCGCGGCGGCGGCAGCCTCGCCGACCTCTGGGCTTTCTGCGACGAGACCCTCTGCCGGACCGTGGCGATGCTGCGGGTGCCGGTCGTCAGCGCCGTCGGCCACGAGCGCGACAGCACCCTGATCGACGACGTCGCCGCGGTCGCCTGCTCGACCCCGACCCATGCGGCGGAGGCGGCGGTGCCGCTCGACTGCCTGGCGGCGCGGGAGAGTCTCGAGCGCTGCGCCCTGGCGCTGCGGCGGGCGGGGGAGGGGGCGATCGGAACCCGCTCCCGTCACCTCGGCGCCCTCGCCCGGGGCCCGGCGCGGGCGCTGCAGCGCGAGCGCGGGAAGCTGAACCAGAAGATCCGCGAGATCCGCGCCGCCTCCGAACGCGGGCTGGCGCAGCGCGTCAGCTCCCAGCAGCGGATCGGGACCGTCGTCCTCGAGCGGGCGCGGCGGCGCGCGGCCGGCGCCGACCTGGAGAAACGGCGGGAAGCGCTGCGCCAGGCGATGGTGACGCTGCGCGCCCACGAGCCCGAGCGCACTCTCGAGCGCGGCTACGCCCTCGTCGAGGGCGATGCGGGGGAGCCGGTGACGAGCGCCGCCGCCGCGGCCGCCGCCGCAGGGGTCAAACTTCGATTCGCCGACGGGCGCGTACAGGCGAGAACCGAGGGAGACGTTGAGCGAGAGACCTGAGAGCTACGAGGCCGCGGTGGAGCGGCTGGAGGAGATCATCGACCGGCTCGATTCTGGCCAGGCCGGGCTGCGCGAGACCCTCGACCTCTGCAAGGAGGGCAAGGAGCTGGTCAACTACTGCGCCGCCGAGCTCGACGAGGTCGGCGAGGGGCTGAAGGAGCTGCGACTCGACGATCTCGCGGCGAAGCTCGAGGCCTCGCCCGGCGTCAACTGAGCTCGGCGCTGCGCCCGATCTCGGCGATCGTCGCCTTCAGGTCGGCGCGGGCGCTCGCCATCTCGGCCTGGCAGAGGACGGAGAGCGCCGGCTCGTCCGGTCGCTCGAGGAAGACGTAGGCGACCTCGACCTTCGGCGCCCTCAGCGCCTCGGCCACCGCCAGCGCGTAGATCGAGCGCTGGACCTCGTAATGGGCGGCGCGATCGGCGGGCGAGGCCCCCTCGAGGCGGTCGGTCTTGTAGTCGAGGACGAGCGGCGGCGCGCCCTCGCGCTCGACCAGGAGGTCGATCGATCCGCGCAGCAGGGTCCCGCCGATCTCGAGCAGGAGCGGGACCTCGGCCCGTGCTCGCGTCGCTTCGGCCGCGATCTGCGTGCGCAGCGGAGATGCGAGCCATCGCCGCACCGGTTCGAGCAAGTCCTCCTCGGCGTCGTATCCCGCCGCTTCGGCGTGACGTTCGGCTAGCTCCAGCGGCGGCTCGGCCCAATCGTTGGCCTGGCTCCACTCGAGCAGCTCATGCACTGCGGCGCCGCGCGCCAGGCTCTGCTCGCGCGCTGCCGGCTCGGGGTCAGGGGTGGGCTCGACGAAGAAGCCGCCGAGGCTCTCCTTGTAGGCGGCGATTGCGGTGTAGGAGAGGGGGCGGCGGGCGACGGTCGGCGCCTGGCGCTCGACGAGCGGCGGCGGTCCCTCGCCCAGCTCGCGGCCGCCCGCGCCCTCGTAGCGCAGGGTCCGCAGCTCGGCTGCCCGCTCGGGCGAGGGGAGGTTCGGCCGCACCGCTATCTCCGAGGACGGGGCCTCGGCGTCGAGCCCCGGGCGCGGAGCAGGCGGGGCGACGGGAACGACCGCCTCGGCGTCGCGGGGGACGCCGAAGGCTTCAACCAGCCGCTCGACCACCGGCCTGCCCTTCGTCTCCCTGCCCTCGTTCGGGTTGACGACGCCGCTGAGGATCAGGTGCTCCTTGGCCCGGGTGGCGGCGACGTGGAACAGCCGCAGCTCCTCTTCGGCTTCGCGGTCCTGGGACTCCTCGCAGAGCGCGCCGTAGTCGTAGAGGTCGATCTTCGGGCTGCCGAGGCGGACCAGTCGCAGCCCTAGCCGCGGCTGCTCCTCGCGGCCGATCGCCAGCAGCGGCGAGCGGTTGCCGTTGAGCAGCCGCCGCGCGAGGTCGGGGACGGCGACGACGCCGAACTCCAGGCCCTTGGCGTTGTGGACGGTCATGATCCGGACGCCGTCGTGGCCCTCGGCGGCGGTCGCGGCCTGCGCCTCGGCCTCGCTTTCGGCGCGGGCGGCGAGGAAGTCGAGGAAGCCGCGCAGGTCGCGCCCCTCGCGGGACTCGAACTCGGTTGCCAGCCGCCCCATCTTGCGGACGTTGGCGAAGCGTGCCTCGCCGGTGGGCCGGCTGAGGATCGCCAGGTCGTAGCCGGTCTCCGTCACCACCGCCTCGATCAGCGCCGCCAGCGTCAGGCGCGGCCCGCGCCCGCGCAAGGAGGCGACCGTGGCGACGAACCCGCGCAGCAGCTCCCGCTCGGGCTGCGGGATCTCCTCCAGCCGCTCCGGCTCGGTCACCTCGGCCTCGCCGGCGCCGGCGGCGCGCTCGACCGCGGGCCAGACGTGGCGGCGCTTGCCGGCCGCCCGACGCAGCAGCCAGAGCGTGTCCGGGGCGACCCCGCAGGCGGGGGAGGCGAGGGCGCCGAAGAGGGCGTGGTCGTCGAGCGGGTTGGCGAGGACCGCCAGCAGCGCGCAGACGTCGGCGACCTGCTGCTGGGACCAGTAGCCGCGCCCGCCGACGACGTAGGGGCGCAGACCGGCGCGTTCGAGCGAGTCCTCGTAGGCGTCGAGATGGGTGAAGGCGCGCAGCAGCACAACCATCTCGCCCCGCGGCACCCCTGCCTCGGCGAGCTCGCGCAGCCGCTCGGCGACGAAACGCGCCTCGGCCAGGCAGTTGATCGGGGTGGCGCCGTCGATCGCCGGTTCGAGCGCGATCTCCTCGGCGTCCCAGCCGTCCCGCGCGGTCAGCAGCAGCTCAACGGCCGGTTCCGCGGTTCCTTTCGGTCGGTCAGCGTCCGAAAGGGACCGCGAAAGGGGAGCCGCGCCCACCCGCAGCGGCGTGTAGGCGCTGCCCAGCAGCGTCTCGCCGAAGAGGTTGACCGCGCCGATCACCTCCGGGCGCGAGCGGAAGTTGCCGCTCAGCTGCATCAGCTCGGCATCGGGACGGCTGTCGACCTCCGCCCGGCGGCGGCGGAAGACGTCGAGGTCGGCGTGGCGGAAGCCGTAGATCGACTGCAGCTCGTCGCCGACGACGACCAGCTCGCTCCGCGGCCCGCGGAGCGCCTCGATCAGCCGCAGCTGCAACCGGTTGGTGTCCTGGAACTCGTCGACGAGGATCTGGAGGAAGCGGGAGCGGTAGTGCTCGCCGACCTCCGCCCGCTCGAGCAGGCGGGCGGCGAGGATCTGCAGGTCCTCGAAGTCGATCCCGGCGCGCCTTTCCTTCGCCTTCGCGAAGCGGCTGGAGAAGAGCTCCAGCAGCTCGGCCAGGTGACCGTAGACGACCCCGCCCTCGCCGGCAGCCGCCACCTCGGCGATCGCCGCCTCGACCGCCTCCTTGTAGGCGCACATCGCCTTCGCCTTGCTGCTGGTGGCGAGCGCCAGCATCTCGTCCAGCTCCGGCGCCGCTCTCGGCGCGCCGAGCAGGCTCAGCGCGCGCTCGGGCAGGTCCCGTTTCGCGTCTCCCTCCTTCAGCTCCGCCAGGCACTCGCCCGCCGCCTCGCTCAGGCGCGCAAGGGCGGCCTCCGGGTCCGGCCGTGGCGGCTCGGGCAGCTTCGGGTCGGCGAGGCCGCGGCTGCGCAGCCCGTCGTGGACGCTGGCGACGATCGCCCGCAGCCCCTCCAGGTCATAAGCGGCGACGGTTTCCTCGCGGGCCGGGTCGGCCTCGACGAGGAACTCGACCAGGGCGTCGTCGAAGGCCTCGCGGGCGGCCCGCGCCGCCTCCGGCGCGTCCAGCACGCGGAAGCCGGGATCGACGCCGGCGGCCACCGGGTGGGCGGCGAGGACGCGGTTGCAGAAGCCGTGGATCGTCGTCACCCAGGCGCTGCCGATGCTCGCCAGGGCCGCCGCGGCGCGCTCGGAGCCGCGGTCCGCCCGTCGCGTCAGCTCGATCCTGATCCGCTGCCGCAGCTCCGCCGCCGCCTTGTCGGTGAAGGTGAAGGCGAGGATTGAGTCGGGGGAGAGGCCGACGTCGCAGACGAGGCGGCAGTAGCGCTCGACCATCACCCCGGTCTTGCCGGTCCCGGCCCCGGCCTCCAGCAGCACGTCGCGGCCGCGTACCTCGATCGCCGCCGCCTGCTCGGGCGTCCGTTGGCGGGCCGGCGCCGCGGTCAGCTGCTCGGGGTTCACCGCTCCTCGCCTTCGTCGTCTTCGGCGTACTGCGGGGCCCGGTCGCGGCGACAGATCGGCGCGAAGGTGCAGTAGGCGGGACAGGTGTCGTGGCCGCGCAGACCGGGTCGCGGTCCTGGGTCGCGGCGGATGTCGCCGCCGCGCATCCGGGCGACGATCGCGCCGGCGCGGGCGCGCGCCTCGTCCAGCAGCTCCTCCAGCGCCTCCGGCTCGACCACGTCCTTGGGATAGAGGCCGTAGCCGGCGAGGTCGCCGGCGACCGCCGACGAGACGACCCCGCGCGGGCGGCGGGAGGAGGTCCCGCGCAGTGGGTGGTAGATGGCGCCGGCCGGCTCCGCGCCCCAGTGCTCGGCGACGGCAAGCAGGTAGAGGGGCAGCTGCAGCTTCGCCCGCTCCTCGAACTTCTCGCGCGGGGTGACCTGGGAGGCGAGCTTGTAGTCGATGACGACGGCGCGCCCGTCGGCGGAGCGGTCGACGCGGTCGACGGCGCCGTGCAGGCCCCAGCCGTCGAGCTCCAGGACCGGGCGCTCGGCGTCGGGGTGCTCGCCGAAGGCGGCCTCCAGCAGCCACGGCTCGAAGCCCCCCGTCTCCCGGCCGGCCTCCTCGGCGAGGAAGCGTTCCAGCAGCCGTTCCACCCGCCGCGCGATCGCCCGCTCGGCGGGGTGGTCCCCCAGCTCGCGCTCGGCGACGACCTCGGCCACCAGCTCGCGGCCGCGCGTGGCCCAGGCGGCCAGGCTTCCGGGTCGGGGCAGCGGGTCGCCTCCCGGCCGCTCCGCGTAGAGACGGTGGAGCGCCTCGTGCATCAACCCCCCCTGGACGAGCGGGTCCGGGATCGGGTCGAGCAGCTGGGGATCGAGCTCGTGCCCGGCGAACCAGCGGTAGGAGCAGAGGTCGAATTCCTCCAGGGTGGTGCCGCCGTAGGCGCCGACCGTGCGTAGCGACTCCAGCGTCGCCGGGTTCGTCAGCGGCCCCGGCGCCCGCGAGGCCGCCTCGGCGCGCCGGGCGTCGCCAAGCCGGACTACCAGCCGCTCGGCCAGCTCGCCCTCGACCCCCGCCCGCGCCAGCAGCGCCAGCGCGTCGGCGGCGGGGCCGTGCGCGGCCAGCGCCCGCGCCAGCTCGTCCTCTGAGGGCGCCTCGGCCAGCGGCGCAACCATTTGAGCCAGGTCGCGGGTGACGGTCAGCTCCTCCTCGACCTGGTCGGCGCCGCTCGCGTCCGGCGCCGGCGCCAGCAGCGCCCGGACGTCGTCGATCAGCGGCGAGCGCGCGGTCGCGGCGCCGTCCTCGTCGCTGTCGCGGTAGGAGAGGGCGAGGCTGCGGCGGGGGAGGGCCAGGCAGGCGTGGAAGAGGTAGCGCTCCTCGGCCTCGCTGTCGCGGCGCGGGTCGAGGCCGAGCGTCTGCCGCTGGGCCTCGGAGAGGAAGGGATCGGCGCCGCGGTCGCGCCGCGGGAACTCCCCGTCCTGCAGGGAGCCGACGACGACGTGGTCGAAGCGGGCGGCCCGCAGCCGGTAGGGGCTGGCGATCCGCACCCGCCCCTGCACCGGGCCCGACCAGACGCGGAAGTCCAGCTCCTCGAGCACCGCCGCCAGCTCGCCGGCGCGTGGGGCGAGGTCGCCGAGATCGGCCAGGTCCGAGAGCGCCGAGGCGATCGCGGTGGCGGCGCGCGCCTCGAGTTCGTCGCCGGGGCGCAGTAGCGGCCTCTCCTCCCCGCCCGGATCGCGCGAGGACATCGCCATGGCCAGGCTCGCCACCTCCGCCGCCAGCTCGGCCGGAGAGCGCCTGGCGGCCGCCCGCAGGCGCAGGAGATCCCGCGGCAGCTCCCGGTCCTCTCCCTGCCAGCGGAGGTAGGCGGTCTCGGCGTCTTGGATGCGGCTGCGCCGCAAGTCCCGCTCGAACCAGTCGACCGTGCTCGGCGACCAGCCGGAGGGGCTGCGCAGGTAGCGGAGGAAGTCGGAGGCGCGGCGGGAGCCGAACTCCGCCTCGAGCAGGGCGATCAGGGTGCCGCCGACGCTCGTCCGCGCCACCGGCAGCTCCGCCTCCAGCGCGGTAGCGACCCCGTTCGCCTCCAGCGCCGCCGCGATCTCGCCGCCGCGGCGGGACGGGTCGCGGAGAACGACCGCGACCTCGGCCGGGTCCGCGCCCTCGTGGAGGAGGCGGGAGACGTGCGCCGCGATCGATTCCGCCTCGGCTCGGGTCCCCGCCGAGCTCAGCAGGGCGAAGCTGCCGTCCGGTTCGGCTCGGCGGGGGCGCGGGGCGCCGAAGGAAATCGTCAGGTGGAAGAGCAGCGGGCTGACCGTGTTGCCCGGAGCCGCTTCCCTCGTCACCTCGTCTGCCGCCCCGATCCGCTCGCGTAGCTCGTCCCGCAGCCTCGCGCGCGCCGCCAGCGCCGCGCTTCCCTCTTCATAGGGGAGGGCGACGGTCACCTCGGTCAGCTCGGCCAGGGTCGCGACCAGCGCCAGCTGGTTCTCGGTCAGGTCGTCGAAGCCGTAGAGGAAGACCGGGCGGGCGCCCCAGAAGGAGCCGTCGCGGCGCAGCTGGGCGATCGCCTCGCGGGCGATCCCGTGGGCGTCGGTGCGGCCGCTGCGCTCCCGCACCTCTCCGTAGCAGCCGTAGAGGGCGGCGATGTCGCTGAGGTAGGCCGAGCCTTCGAGCGTGGCGGCGCTCGCCTCGACCTCCTCGGGCTCGACTCCCGCCGCCTGTAGCTCGTCGAACAGGCGCGCGAGCGCGCCGGCGAAGCGGGGGCGGGAGGCGGAGCGCCGCAGGGGGCCGAGGCGGCTGCGGCGCGACTCGACCGCGACCGCGATCGCCCGCCGGCGCTGGGCGGGGGAGAGCTCGGCTCCGGGAGGCGCGCCGGCCGCGGTGGCGACGGTACGGAAGAGGGCGCCGAAGGTCATCACCGAGCCGCCGAGGACGGCCCCCCCCGCGGCCAGCTCGCGCTCGCGGTCGAAGACGTCGTCGGTGGTGGGGAGGACCAGGACGGGATCGCGGTCGAGGGCGGCCCGGAAGGCGCTCAGCACCTCGCCGAGCTTGCCTGAATTGGGGGGGCCTTGGACGAGCTTCAGGGGCACGGGTTCGAGCCTAGGGACGGCTCCGGCGTCCTCTGGGCAGCGTCCGGCACGACCCCGCAAACTGGGCGGTTAGCGGGCATCTTTTGGCGTCATCGGCCCTCTCTAGATTCATCAGCAGCTGATGTCACTCTGTTTCGTAGATCCTGCCGACGCAATCCGCGCCATCGCCGACTCCGTCGGTCGCGAGGCGCGCCGCCAGCTGCTCGGCGAGGCCGTCCGCGCCTGGGTCGACGAGATCCCCGAGTCCGAGCTGGAAGTCCACTACGCAAAGGCGATCTCCGAGCTCGACGAGCACGACCTCTCGATGCTCGCCGCCTGGCACGGCTCCCTCGAGTCCGGCCAGCCGGTCCCCAACCGCGACTTCCTCATGGCCGCCTTCAACTCCCTCGGCGACAACCGCCGCGAGGCGCTCAAGCTAGCCGCCGGCTTCCGCGGCGAGGAGGCCGTCGACTCCGGCGTCACCGAGGAGGACGCCCTGGAGCTGGTCCTAGGCCTCCTCGGCCCCCCACGCCTGATGGAGCTAGCCGCCGAGGCGCTCGAGCTGTATGTGTGGGACCGCGCCGGCAGCGACAACTAGCGGCGGTAGTTGCCGCCGGACGGAAAGCGGATCGTCAGGCCGTTAGTGCAGAGAGCTAGGATGCCGCGCTATGGGAACCGAGCTGGTATTCAGCAATGGGCATCGTGTTGGGGTGCTCGGAGCGAACGCAGCCTTTCTGACGAGGGTGCTACATCGAGCCCATACCGAGGAGGTTCGCCTCCCCAGCGGGGAGACGCTGGCTCCTGGTTGGGTGGACGTGCAATCTGAAACCGAGGGCGTCATCCTCGTCAACCCCTCGCAGGTTGCCTACGTTCGCGACGTTCCCGAGCAAGAGCCTGTTGTTGATCACGCGCTCTGAGCTTCGCGGCGCCCGGTGGCAGGGAAGGCAACAAAAAGACCCGCCTGCGCGGGTCTAGTTGCTAGGTGGGTAATCAGCCCACAAACGCCTGATAAGCCCCTTGATCGTATCGACAGAGTCGGCAAGAAGACAAGAGGTTTCGTTCTGACTCAGAGCCTTTTGTTTAGCCAACGACGGCCGGGGCTACCCTCGTCTTAGTGGACGTTCCCCCGCAAGCGATAGTCATCTTCGGCGCCACCGGCGACCTGGCGCGACGGAAGCTGCTGCCGGGGTTGCTGCGTCTTTTTCAGGCCGGGCTGATGCCGGAGTTCCGGATCATCGGCGTCTCGATGGAGGAGATCAACGACGCTCGCTTCCGGGCGATCGCCGAAGGCGCCTGCCGCGAGTTCGCCCGCCACGCCTTCGGCGGCGAGGAGTGGCACGAGTTCTCCAGCCGGCTCTCCTACGTTCCGCACGCGCAGGCGCCGGGGGCGCTGAAGGAGGCCGTCGACAAAGCCGAAGGCGAACTGGGGCCGGAGATGCACCTGCTCCACTACCTGAGCGTGCCGCCGACCGCCGCTCCCGACGTGATCCAGATGCTGAGGACGTGCGGACTTTCGGAGCGCTCGCGGGTGATCATGGAGAAGCCGTTCGGGACCGATCTCGCCAGCGCCCGCAAGCTGAACGCGATGGTCCACGAGGTAATCGAGGAGGACCGAGTCTTCCGCATCGACCACTTCCTCGGCAAAGAGGCGGCGCAGAACATCCTCGCGCTGCGCTTCGCCAACGGTCTCTTCGAGCCGATCTGGAACCGCAACCACATCGACCACATCCAGATCGACGTGCCGGAGACGCTCGGGGTCGGCTCCCGCGCCGCCTTCTACGAGAAGACCGGCGCCTTCCGCGACATGGTCGTCACCCATCTCTTCCAGATCCTCGGCTTCGTCGCGATGGAGCCGCCGACGGCGCTGGCGCCGGAACCGATCACCGAGGAGAAGAACAAAGTCTTCCGCAGCCTGCAGCCGCTCGACCCCGACCAGGTCGTCCGCGGCCAGTACGAGGGCTACCGCTCCGAAGAGGGGGTCGACCCGGGCTCCAGCACCGAGACCTTCGTCGCCCTGCGCTGCGAAGTCGACAACTGGCGCTGGAGCGGGGTGCCGTTCTACCTGCGGACCGGCAAGCGGATGGGGGAAAGCTCTCGGATCATCTCGATCGCCTTCCGCGAGCCGCCGCACGCGATGTTCCCCGCCCACTCCCGCGTCGGTCGCTACGGCCCCGACCACCTCACCTTCGACCTCGAGGAGTCCTCGCGCGTCTCGCTCTCCTTCTACGGCAAGCGACCGGGGATGGGGATGGTCCTCGACAAGGCGAGCATGCAGTTCTCGCTGGAGGAAACCGACTACCACGGCGAGACGGTCGAGGCCTACGAGCGGCTGATCCGCGACGCGATGATCGGCGACCGCACCCTGTTCACGACCGCGGGGGGGATCGAGCGGCTCTGGGAAGTCTCCGAACCGCTGCTGCAGGACCCGCCGCCGGTGAAACCGTACCCGCAGGGGTCGTGGGGGCCGACCGAGATCGGCGCCCTGATCGCGCCACACAGCTGGCGCCTGCCCTTCGCCCGCCGCTGGCGGGAATCGCCGAGCCACGGTGGCAACGGCGCCGCGGTCGAGCGCGAGCGCGCTTAGGCGAGCGCGGCGCGGATCTCGCCGATCGCCTGCTCGTTGCCGCGGAAGTGAACCGCGCTCATGCCGGCGGCTTCGGCCGCCTCGCAGTTGACCTGGAGGTCGTCGATGAAGAGACAGGCCTGCGCCGGCGAGCCGACCCGCTCCAGGGTCAGCTCGTAAATCCGCGCTTCCGGCTTGCGGCAGCCGACGAAGGCGGAGTCGACGATCTCCTCGAAGATCTCGTCGACCGGCAGCATCGAGCGCCAGAGCGGCTCCCACTCACGGACGTTGTTGGTCAGCATCGCCATCCGCAGCCCGCGCGCCTTCAGCTCCCGCATCAGCTCGATCATCTCCTCGTTCGGATCGAGCGCGCCGAAGAACTGGTGGCGGAAGTGGTGGAGGTGAGGACGGTGGCCGAGGATCGACTCCAGCCCGCCTTCGAGCCGGTCGATGAACTCGTCCTCACCGATCTCGCCGCGCTCGAGCTTGAAGAGCGGGATCTCCTCACCCTCCGCCAAGCCCTCTCGCATCGCCAGTCCGAGCTTTTCGGGCGAGATGCCGCTGTCGTCCTGGAAGGCGGCGAAGGCGGCGAGCAGTGGCGTCGTCAGGACGCCGCCGAAGTCGGAGATGACGGTCGTGATCTTGGTCATCGGCGGCTCAGCCATCGGCGGCGGCGCGGGCGACCTCGTAGGTGCCGAGCCCCTCGCGCCCCTCCACCGACCAGCGGAAGAAGGCGATCTGGGAGTCGAGCCCCTGGCGCCGCACGCAGACCGAGTTGATCAGGGTGCCGGCGCCGCGCAGCGGCCGCATCTCCTCGGTCGAGGGCCAGAGCTCCAGCGTCGCCCGCCGCTGCACGCCGTCGGAGCCGTACTCGGTCGAGAGCAGCGATTCCTCGAACTGCAGCGGCGCCCCGTCGGGGTCACAGAGGACGGCGGCGACCTCCTCGTCGCCATGCGCTCCGCCTCTGGCAGGCATCGACGAGGTGAGCGCAAGCAGCCCCCCGTCAGAGAAGACGATCCCGATTGACCGCCGCACGATCTGCCCCTGGTCGCTCATGCCCGGCAGCCTAGCCGCACCCAGGGTGTGGTTGAGCTTAGGCATCCATAAGAGGACGAACCTCAACCACACCCTGTTCTAGATTGCCGTGCCCATGTCAGATCTGACGATCCGAGACGCCGACCCCCGCCGCGACGCCGCCGCCTGCGCGGCGATCTACGCGCCGCACATCGAAGGCAGCGCTGTCTCCTTCGAGGAACGGGCGCCGGACGCGGCCGAGATGGGGGCGCGGATCGAGCGCTACGGCGCCAGCCATGCCTGGCTCGTCGCCGAGCGGGAGGGGGAGGTGGTCGGCTACGCCTATGCGACCGCCTTCAACGAGCGCCCCGCCTACCGCTGGAGCACGAGCGTCTCCGTCTACATCGGCGAGAGCGCCCGCGGCGAAGGCATCGGCCGCGCCCTCTACGAAGCCCTCTTCGAGCGCCTCCGCGAGCGCGGCTTCCGCATGGCCTGCGCCGGGATCACGCTGCCGAACGCAGCCAGCGTCGGCCTCCATGAGAGCCTCGGCTTCGAGCAGATCGGCGTCAATCCCGAAATCGGCTTCAAGGAAGGCGCCTGGCGCGACGTCGGCTGGTTCCAGCTGGAGCTGGCGCCACCCACCGACGGCCCGCCACCGGAGCCGCGCTGATCCGCTGGCTACCATGCAGCCATGAGCGATAACCCTGCACCGACCGACGCAACCAGCGACGAAACCCTCACCGAGGAGGACGTCTACGAGGTCCTCGAGGAGGTAATCGACCCCGAGCTCGGGCTCGACTTCGTCTCCCTCGGCCTCGTCTACGACGTCAACATCGAGGGCTCCGAGGTCTACGTCACCTTCACCCTGACGACCCCCGCCTGCCCGATCGGCCCCCAGGTCTCCGAGCAGATGCGCGAGTTCGTCGGCGACATGCCCGGCGTCACCGGCGTGCACCCGAAGATGGTCTTTGACCCAGCGTGGAGCCCGGAGATGATGACCGAGGACGCCAAGTTCGCTCTGGGGTTTTAGAGCTTGACAGCATCTGGCCGCGATTCAAGAGCGTCGAGGTCTATGAGGGCTACCTCCAAGGGGCCATCGGGGAATAAATACTCAAATATTCTTGACACAAACTCTGTCGGTACCTATGGTGACCACTCACACCTTTAGGAGAGGTAACCATGGCTCCAATTCAGGCTGTGCCCACTGTGAGGCCGAGTCGGCTGGCATTCGTTAGAAGCTACTGTCTTGTGGCGGTAACGCTCCTGCTGGCGATCGGAGTACCTTCTGCTCAAGCACTGCCTGAAGCACGATCGGGCAGTGTGATTCCGGGTCGCTATATCGTCGTGCTGAAGAACTCGATTCAACGTCCGGCAGGAGTGGCGAAGGAGCAAGTCCGCCCGCTTAAGGGGAGGATCTCCGCAACCTATAGAGCGGCCCTGAAGGGGTATGCCGCGAGCCTGCCGAAGGGTGCAGCTGAAATTCTCCGGCGCGACCCAAGAGTTGTCTCAGTTACCCCCGATCACCAAGTCGAACTTCAGGAAGAAGAAGTAGAACTCGAATGGGAAGAAGAAGAAGGAATAGAACTATCTGAAGGCAGCATCCCTACGGGGGTGAGCCGTGTATTTGCACCTGGAAATAAAGCCTTAGATCTCGATAAAAGTGACGATCTGCGGGCGAATGTCGACGTCGCTGTCATTGATAGCGGCATCGAACCTGAACATCCAGACCTCCACGTGGCCGGGCGCGTCAATTGTGTCTCGGGCAGCTGTGTGGCGAATACTGGCACCGATACCTTGGGCCATGGAACCCATGTTGCTGGAACGATCGGCGCAATCGATAACAGCATAGGAGTAGTAGGGGTATCGCCTGGGGCGCGACTATGGTCAGTCAAGGCCTTTGAAGGAAGAAGCACCACCGAAGCCGCTTTGGTCGCCGCAGTGAACTGGGTCGTGGCCAACGCTTCGACCATTGAGGTCGCAAATGCCAGCTTTGGGTGCGTTTGTTCTTTGGCGCCGCTTGAAACCGCTGTCAATTCGCTAGTTGAAGCCGGGGTGGTGTTTGTGGCGGCAGCTGGAAATGACGGGATCAACGCAAGCAACGTCAGTCCAGCAAAGAACTCCAACGCCATAACGGTATCTGCCATCGCGGACTATGACGGTAAAGCTGGAGGTCTTTCCGGCTTCACTTGCGAAAACGGCGGGTTGGACGATCGCCGGTGGAACAATGGCGTCAAATCAAGCAACTACGGGTCTGTGGTGGATATTGCGGCTCCTGGAACCTGCATCGTGTCTACCGTGCCCGGCAAAACCTACGACTACAACAGCGGTACGTCGATGGCTGCGCCCCATGTGTCTGGCGCAGCCGCGATCTTGGCGGCGCAGTCGAATCCCAACTCCAAAGCCGATGCGGAAGCAATTCGCACGAAGCTGATTAACGCCGGCAACAAAGGCTGGACTGACACGTCAGGGGACGGCATCCAAGAGCCCCTGCTCGACGTAAGTAGCGAAACGACGTTCTGGCTCCCGCACTGGATCATCGAAACGACGCCCAATGCCAGCGGCGCAGAACACAGTGCTCTCTATGACATGGCCTGCGAGCCTGCGAGCACCAGTACCTGCACGGCGGTTGGAAAGCAGACGACCAGCGGCGGAACGAGCAGCCCATACGCGCAGTACTGGAATGGAAGCTCGTGGTCGAACCAGTCGACGGAAACCCCTGTCGGCGCAACCGCGGCGGAACTGCAGGCGGATCATTGCCTGTCGAAAACGTCCTGCGTCGCAGCGGGCTCGTATACGACCGGGGGAGAAACGCGTTCTCTTGTCGAGGCCTGGAACGGCACCAAATGGACCACCCAAGAAACCCCGAAAGTAGAAGGCAAATCCGAAACGCGCCTGAAGGGGGTGTCCTGCAAGGAAATCACGGCATGCATCGCGGTTGGTTACAGCGGCACCGCCAGCACCTCGTCTCTGGTGGCGATGCGTGGCAACTCCGGGGTGTGGTCACTGCAGACCGTGGCCCTTCCCACTGGAGTTGGCGCCATCGGAGGAGAACTCACCGGCGTCGACTGCGTCTCTACGACCTCATGCACCGCGGTCGGTCGCTACTACACCGCCGCCACGACCTACTGGGGGATGATCGCGACCTGGAACGGGACGACCTGGACCTCGCAGGTCGCGCCGAAACCCGCGGAAGAACCCAAACCGAGCACGCTGCTCGACATTTCCTGCAGCAGCTCCTCAAGCTGCACCGCCGTGGGCGGCTACATGAACAAAAGCAGCGTCCAGGTGTCCTATGTGGTCAAGTGGAACGGGACCTCTTGGTCCCACCAGTCATCTCCCAATCCCACCGGGTCGACCAATACGGTCCTGCAGAACGTTTCTTGCGTAGCGAGCTCTCCCTGCGTTGCAGTAGGAGACTGGCTCGATTCCGGCGGTGTCTGGCGGCCGATGGCCCAGTACTGGAATGGCACGTCGTGGGTCATCGAGGCGAGCGAGGTTCCTTCCGGCGAGACCTTTGGGGTCTTCGAGGGTGTCGCCTGTAGGACGAGCTGTCTCACGATTGGTTGGTACACGGCTGGCGGCAAAGACAAGACGCTCGGCGAGAATCGGAAATGGCCGAGCTGAGTCGCTGAAGATCGAGACTGCGGGCGCCTTCGGGCGTCCGAAGTCTTTAACCGCTTAGGTTCAGCCGGTGCAGCAGGTGCGGCATCCCGGCGTGGGGAACCTCGCCGTCCTCCTCGCAGCCGACCTTCTCGGCGACGCGGAGCGACGAGGTGTTCGCCGGTAGGACCAGCGCCACCAGCTCCTCGAAGCCCAGCTCCCGCGCCCAGGCGATGGCTGCGTTCGCCATCTCGGTCGCGTACCCCTGACCGTGCAGGTGCGGCTCGACGCTCCAAGCGAGCTCGACCATGGCGGTCTCTTCGACCGTGGTCCAGTGGAGGCCGCCGCGGCCCGCAAAGGCGCCGGTCTGCCGCTCCACCAGGACCCAAGGGCCGAAGCCGTGGTCGGACCAGTGCGCCTCGTCGCCCTCGACCAGCTCGTCGATCGCGCCCGCGTTGAAGGGCGGCAGGGGAGGAGGGCGGAGCCAGCGCTCGATCGCCGGGTGGGTGAAGTGGGAGTGGTAGAAGGCGCGGTCATCGGGGCTTGGCCGGCGGAGGAGGAGCCGCTTCGTCTGGCGCTCCCCGTCGCGCATCAGCCCTGGTCGGAGCGCGGGAGCCGTGGCTCGCCGTTCGGCGGCACCTCTTCGGCGGTGCCCTCGAAGTCGTAATCGCGACTGGGGCCCCGGGTCGGCCCGCTTCCGGGTGGCGGTGCGCCGAAGGGACCACTGCCGGAGTCGGGTCCCATCCCGACCACGGTGAAGCGGCCGATCGTCAGCCGTTTCAGCACCCGCCGCGCGATCGCCCGCGTCGGCGGCACCAGCAGGAAGAGACCGAAGATGTCGGTGAGGAAGCCCGGGGTCAGCAGCAGGGTGCCGCCGATCACGATCAGGACCCCGTCGGCGACCTCGCGGCCCGGGAACCTCCGTGCCGCCAGCGCCTCGTTGAAACGCCGCCACGCCCCGCGCCCCTCGTGTTTGAGCAGCATCGAGCCGAGGATCGCGTCGGCCAGCAGCAGGATCAGGGTCGGGACGACGCCGATCCACTGCCCCACCTGGATGATCACGTAGAGCTCCGCGATCGGGACGACGATGAAGAGCAGAATCAGAATCAGGGGCATGGGGAAAGCCTAGGGAGGCGGGAGTGTCGACTTCCTCTCGCATGGCGAGAGCAACTCGACAGCTACGCGGCCTTGACCTTCTTGCCGGCGGCCGCCTCGAGCTCGGCCAGGGATTCGTTCAGCCCGTTGCTGACGACTTCGATGTCCTCCATGCAGTCGTAGTCGGCGAGGAGGCCGAAGCCGACTTTGCCGTGGTAGCTCATGATCGCCACCGCAAGGCAGTGGTTCTGGGGCAGGAAGGCGACCGGGAAGACCTCCTCCATTTCCCTGCCGAGGACGTAGAGCGGCATCTGCGGCCCGGGGACGTTGGTGACGATGAGGTTGAAGAGGCGGGTCGAGAAGTTGATCCGCGAGGCCTGGGCGAGGATCGTCGGCGGCGCGAAGTCGTTGAAGCGGGAGATCACTTCCGCCCCCAGCGCCTGTTTGGAGCGCTTCAGCCCCGCCATCGCGTCGCTGATCGTCCGCAGGCGCCGCACCGGGTCCTCGATGTAGACCGGCAGCGGCCCCCGCATCAGCGCGATCCGGTTGCCGAGGTCGCCGCGCTCGTCCTCGCTGCGGATCGAGACCGGGACCAGCGCCCGCAGCTCCAGCCCCTCGGTCCGCACCCGCCGTCCGTGCAGCCACTTGCGCAGCGCGCCCGTGACGACCGCGAGGACGACGTCGTTGACGGTGCCGCCGAAGGTGTCCTTGAGCCCCTTGAAGGTGGCCAGCTCCGAGCGCTCCCAGACGTAGCGGCGGTGGGGACCGATCTCCTCGTTCAGCGGCACGTCCGGCGCCGGGTCGGCGAAGGCGCTGACGATCTCGCCGACGCCCTCCAGTCCCTCGACCAGCTTGCGCGCCGTCGTCTCCGGGTTGCGGACGACGTCGACCGCGCGCTCGGCGA